>Ga0209487_1000009_pt1 | contig 276043 bp, 277 predicted proteins | sample Poulit2012_FD_187524 | JGI IMG/M metagenome (GOLD analysis project Ga0209487, IMG submission 187524) | Agricultural soil microbial communities from Georgia to study Nitrogen management - Poultry litter 2012 (SPAdes) (version 2) | ecosystem: Environmental > Terrestrial > Soil > Agricultural...
ACGCGGGATTGCTGGATCAGGGTTGCCCCCATTGTCCAAGATTCCCCACTGCTGCCTCCCGTAGGAGTCTGGGCCGTGTCTCAGTCCCAGTGTGGCTGGTCGTCCTCTCAGACCAGCTACGGATCGTCACCTTGGTGAGCCATTACCCCACCAACTAGCTAATCCGACATCGGCCGCTCCAATAGCGGGAGGTCCGAAGATCCCCCCCTTTCCTCCGTAGAGAATATGCGGTATTAGCCACTCTTTCGAGTGGTTATCCCCCACTACTGGGCACGTTCCGATGCATTACTCACCCGTTCGCCACTCGCCGCCCATGAGCGCACCCCGAAGGGATTGTTCATGTCGCTGCCGTCCGACTTGCATGTGTAAGGCATCCCGCTAGCGTTCAATCTGAGCCAGGATCAAACTCTTCAGTTTAATCTCTGTGTTGCTTTGCCAAGGCAAAGCGGCTGTACTCAAAGAAACGCCGGTATTTGCTGTATGCAAAAACCTTGTTCCTTGTGAGCACTTAAAATGTCGATGTTCGAGACTCGGCTATCACCGCGCCTCGTGCCGCACTCTAAGCGCCCACATCTATAGGCTACTAAATTGTTAAAGAACCAATCTCAGACCAACCAGCCATCAAGCTAATCAGCCCTGCCTCGGGTGCGTCGCACCGTACGAAGCAAAGAATATAATTATGAACTTGATTTGGGAGACTGTCAAGCGTTTGTGCAAATGATGCTAAAAAACAAATGAAGTCTGTGGCTAAAAAACCGAAAAAAGCTTTTTCGGTGAGGACCTAAAAAAGGCCCGTTTGCCGCCCCTCAAATCCAAAGGGAATATAATACTAACCCTACAAAAATAATTTTGCAAGCCCTGCTTCTACAAGCAGGGCCATTACCCTACTGATGCCAATGTTTGTCTGGGCTATACCATATGAGGATTATCTCCTCTGAGCTCTTCGGGTATTTTTAGATGCGGCCAGAAATCACGTACAAACCGCCTTAAGATGGGACGCACATGCATGTTGCAATAAGCATCTCTATAACAATTAAAAAAGAAATACCCGATTTCCTTGGGTTCTGCGATCCAAAACTGAGTCATGGGATAGACCTCTGTACGAATAGAGGTCTTTATGGTTTTGTCTCTTTTCAGTCGCCCTATTACTTGCTGCGCTATTCTTTCTTGTTCTCTAGTCGAATAATAAATCACCGAAGCATATTGCCGACCGGGCACTTGTAGTTGGCCGCTGTTTTCCAAACTAGGATCATGGACTGCAAAAAAAGCCTGCAGCAACACCTGAAAATCAATCACAGCTGGATCATAAAGCACGTGCACAACTTCCACATGCCCGGTAATCCCACTTTCCACAATTTGCCGTGATGGATACGGGATTTTACCACCGGCATAACCAGGCCACACTTCATCCACCCCGTCTAATGCAGCTAATGCAGGCTCTAAGGCCCAAAAGCTGCCCCCTCCTAGCAATACCTCTTCAAGCATAGGGTCTCCTTTTTATTGGCTACATAATTCATTCTTTACCAATCGAACGACCTATGGCAATGTTAGTACAATTACTTTCCAATACGCGCCTTTTGCCCTCCCTTCGGAGCATTTTTTCCTATGTTGACACACCCACAGTTCGACCCCATTGCCATTAACATCGGTCCGATTGCCATTCACTGGTATGGACTCATGTATTTGATCGGCTTTTTCTTAGTTTGGATCCTAGGTCGGCATCGGGCCATACAACCCGGCAGCCTAGTTGATCGCAAATCTCTCGAGGATCTCCTGTTTTACAGCATGCTCGGCGTAGTGATTGGCGGACGTCTGGGCTATGTATTGTTTTATCGCCCAGACTACTACCTTAAACCCGCACACTGGTTAGAAATTGCCTACCTGTGGGAAGGAGGTATGTCTTTCCACGGCGGGTTTTTAGGGGTGCTTGTTGTCTTTTGGCTATTTGCCTATAGAAAAAAGCTCCCTTTTTTAGCAGTCTGTGACTTTATTGCACCAATGATCCCACTGGGCTTAGCCGCAGGGCGTCTTGGTAACTTTATTAATGGCGAGCTTTGGGGCCGCGTCAGCGATCTGCCCTGGGCAATGATATTCCCACAGGCACGGGACGGACTCCTGCGCCACCCTTCACAACTTTACCAAATGTTGCTGGAAGGGGTGTTGCTTTTTGTCATTTTGTGGCTCTTTAGCCGCAAAAAAAGGCCCACGGGGCAGGTCAGCGGCTTGTTTTTGATTGGCTATGCCTTTTTCCGCTTTGCTGCTGAGTTTACCCGTGAGCCAGATGCCTTTTTAGGATTTTACGCTGATTACTTTACGATGGGGCAGCTACTGTCGATACCTATGTTTTTTATTGGCATGTATCTTTTCTATCGAGCAAATGGATCGCGCCCCGAGCAGTAACCGAAACCTCTTCTTGACCCGCGGCAACTGCGAGTTTTTCTTGTTCGGCTGCTGATGCCATCACCATTGCCCCTTGGGGTGCCTGTGAGCGAGGCGAGTAAACAGTGGCCGAGCTATCCAGTGTCAGCTCTTTGAGCAGGTAGTAGTCATAGCCCAATGACTCTGCCATCATTTGCGCCCGATCCTCAAAGGCCTGGATGGCGGTTTCTGTGAGCTGATCCTCTTGTTGGGTGCGCGCCTGATCAGAAAGGCTAAAGTCTATCCGCGCGATGCTCAACAAATCGCTCAGATCGCCGGCTATTTCTGCAGTGTCATCTATCAACTCGGATCGCAGCACTAATTCAGCGCGGGCTTGCCAAGTGGAAATCTCGCCCTCATCGTTGTAGCGCGGGCTCACACTAAATGCACCAGTGGAGATATCGATATCTTTGTCTTCTGCAGCCTGTTTGGCCTGCTCGAGGGCTTGGGCCAAGACCTCGTTAACCTCTTTGGTGACCTCAACCTGCTCTTTACCCTCTTTTTGTACAAATAAAACAAACTGTACGGTGTCTTGAGCAACCTCGGTGCGTGCCTCGGCTTGGATATTAACGATAGGAGGTTTCAGTTGAGCGCCCTGCTCGTCGGTATCCTGAGCGTAAGCGAGCTGAGTGAACATCATTCCTACCGCAGCCACCGTGGCTACCCAGGCATAAATACGGGATGAAATGCGTCGAATGGGTTGTGCTGAACAAATCATATGAAAGTCCTTTCTAACTGCACTGTATAAATCAACAGGAGGGCCAGCAAGAAAAAACCGCGCTACCAAGAGCGCGGTTTAAAATAGGTGCCCCGCTAGTGCCGTCTAGGCCGTCATCCTGGAAACCCTAGGTTCACAAGATGTGGTAGCCCTCAAACAAGCATCGGGTTCGCCGCATGAGCGGCAATCGCGCCAGCAAGCTAATTTGGGCCTCCTATGCAGTATGCATTGGTTCTAGGAATATTTAGCCAAGTCACGCACACAGCAGGGACTTGTCTTTAAGCTTAGCTGATCTGATAAAGAAGATCGACCCCAAAGTAAAAAAACAACTGCTCAACGGTTGTTGGGTAGCTTGGCCTGATCCAGTATCCGATTGAGCTCGTTGATCTTGTTTTTATAGTCCCCAAGCTGGACGTTGCTCAGAGGACCATCTGGGGCTTTCATGGCCAATAGCTCAACTGCCGTTTGGATGGCAGCCATCACAGCAATACGCTCATTACCTGCAATTTTCCCTGAATCTTGAATTTTTTCGGTGCGCTCTTGGATCAATTTAGCCGCAGCCTCGAGTCGCTCTTTTTCGGAAGGACGACAGGCGAGCAAATAATCACGATCTAATATAGAAATTTCTATGCGTTCCATGAATTACTCCTGGGGCGCTCCGCCGGGCAGTCGGGCCAATATGTGGGTAATCTGATTACGAGCATTTTCTGCCACGGTGCGCAAATTGCCCACTTGCTTTTGGCTCTGCACTAATTGCGATTTGAGTTGCGCCAACTGTTGATTGCTTTGGTTCAGTTCAACACGCAGCGATTGTTCTTTTTGCTGGGCTGTTTGTTGGATAGAGCTAATTTCTGCCTGCTGCGTTGCCGAACGCTGCGCGACGGTATTGAGCTCATCCTGCTTGTTTTGCAAACGCTCTTGTAATGCGCTGTACTGAGCCTCTAGCTGCTTTATACGGGCCAGAAACTCTGATTTTTCGGCTTGTAACTCATCAACATAAGCCACCAAGCGGCTCACTCTATCGGCCAATAGGTCAAGATCTTGCAACATAGGCAATAAGTCTACTTATAAGTGCTCGCAAAGAATCGGGATAAACTATTCTAGGCATCATAACCTTTTTGGCAATGATTTACCTATAGGCAACGCACCCTAGGATTAAATTTGTATTTATTTACCCCGCCCCCTGAGGACACGATTGATTTTTCCCGAGCTGTGAATCAGACTAAAGGACTTGGATGTACCGTATTTAATCAATAAATCTCATCAATTCATCGGTACTAGGAGGCTACATGATACAACAATCCAATAATAGCTCAGAATCACCCCAAACAAATTTTAAAAAAGTTAGTTTTTTAGGCTTGGGCGTCATGGGATACCCAATGGCGGGACACTTGTCCCGTGCAGGCTTTGATGTCACCGTCTATAACCGCACCCCCAGTAAAAGTGAGCGCTGGGTCCAAGAGTTCTCAGGCCAAAGTGCCCCAACACCAGCCGAGGCGGCCAAAGATGCTGACGCGGTGTTGCTCTGCGTGGGCAATGACCAAGATATCCGTGAGGTATTAAATGGCGCCGACGGGGCGTTTAATACCCTCAAAGCAGGCAGTTTAGTCATTGACCACACCACGGCTTCAGCAACCGTGGCGAGAGAAATGGCACAGCTAGCCGCTGATAAACAAGCTGATTTTATTGATGCACCCGTATCAGGGGGCCAGGCAGGGGCTGAAAATGGTGTGCTGAGTATTATGTGTGGCGGCAGCCAGGCAGCCTATGACAGGGCACAACCCCTCCTGACTGCCTATGGCAAAACCATTGAACGCATGGGCGAAACCGGGGCCGGCCAATTGAGTAAAATGGTCAACCAAATCTGTATTGCCGGATTATTACAGGGACTGTCCGAGGCCTTGGCCTTTGGTGAACGTGCCAATCTCGATATGGACAAAGTCCTCAAGGTGATCAGCAACGGGGCGGCAGGTAGCTGGCAGCTGAGCAACCGCGGCCAGACCATGTTAGAGCGCTCTTTTGATTTTGGTTTCGCCGTCGATTGGATGCGTAAAGATTTGGGACTGGTATTAGATGAGGCAAAAAATAATGGTGCTCTATTGCCCGTTACCGCCTTGGTTGACCAATTTTATGCCGAGGTACAACAAATGGGCGGCGAGCGCTGGGATACATCGAGCTTGATTCAACGGCTCAACCAGCCCGATGCTAAGTAGCCCCCCCTTTAATGACCCATGCGCTCGACGACAGGATCCAACCTATCTAAGAGCGTGTTTGTAATCGATAAGGACAACGCGGCGCACGCTGTCGACCAGCGGTGCGCTGGCGTGCTGCCAAATGATGCCGTTGTCGTAGATAGCGCGTCTCGGAGCGGTGCTTAAATAAATGCACTGATAATTCATTAAGGGCTTGAAAATAAACCTCACGCTTAAAATGAATTACTGCGTCCAATGGTACCCAATAATGACTCCAACGCCATGCATCAAACTCTGGTGTTGGCGTAGCCCTTAGGCTAACATCGCTATCTTGACCAATCATACGTAGCAAAAACCAAATTTGTTTTTGCCCCCGATAACGCCCCCGAGATTCCCGACGCACAAAGCGTGTAGGAACATCATAACGTAACCAGTTTTTTGTCCGTCCTAAAATGCGTACATGTTCGGGATGCAGTCCAACTTCTTCGTATAACTCACGATACATTGCCTGTTCGGGGCTTTCATCACGTTGTATACCTCCTTGAGGGAACTGCCACGCATGCTCTTTCACGCGTTTTCCCCAAAAGACTTGGTTCTTGCGGTTAGCAAGAATGATACCCACATTTGGACGGTAGCCTTCACTATCAAGCATGGCCACCTCCTGTTCAAAATAGATTAAAGTTCAGTACGATACCCTTAATTATACGGATCTGTTGAGTTAACGACCATGTATGCAAGTAAATATCATATTCACACCCAAAAAGAAGCCCCTGCAGAAGCCGAAATCGTGAGCCATCAGCTCATGACCCGCGCCGGAATGATACGGCGATTGGCCGGTGGTATCTATACCTATATGCCATTGGGCCTCAAGATCATTCGCAAGATCGAACAAATTGTCCGCGAGGAAATGGATCGCGCCGGTGCTATTGAATTGCTCATGCCTTTTGTGCAGCCGGCTGAGTTATGGCAAGAAACAGAACGCTGGCAAGAATTTGGACCCGAATTACTGCGCATCAAAGACCGCCATCAGCGCGACTTTGTTTTGCAGCCGACCTCCGAAGAGGTGGTGACGGATATTGCCCGCAACGAAATCCAAAGTTGGCGCCAATTGCCCGTTAACTTCTACCACATCCAAAATAAATTTCGTGATGAACGCCGTCCCCGTTTTGGTTTAATGCGTGGGCGCGAATTTCTGATGAAGGACGCCTATTCTTTTGACAAAGATGCTGAAGGCGCGCGTGAGAGCTATCAAAAAATGTTTGATGCCTATGTACGCATATTTGAGCGCATGGGGTTGACCTTTCGGGCGGTTGCTGCGGATACGGGTGCCATCGGCGGTTCGCTGAGTCACGAATTTCAAGTCATTGCTGACACCGGCGAAGACCTCATTATTTATGACCCACAAGGGGATTATGCAGCCAATATCGAATTAGCCGAAGCGCCCTGCCTCATCAAAGAGCGCGCAACGCCTACCCTTGAGCTGCAAAAAGTCTCGACCCCAGAGGCCACTAAATGCGAACTGGTCGCAGAACAACTCGGGCTGGACCTGCAGCAAACCGTTAAGGCAGTCGTCGTTGCTACCGACGATGCCCAAGGAAAGTCTCAAATCTGGCTTTTATTAGTGCGCGGTGATCATGAGGTCAATGAGGTCAAGGTCGCCAAGATACCGGGGTTTGAACAAGGCTATCGAGCGGCAACCGCAGAAGAGATCCAGGCGCATTTCAATTGTGTGCCTGGATATTTAGGTCCGGTGGGCCTGACGGATCAGGTCAAGGTTATCGCTGACCGCACTGTTGCCCACATGAGTGATTTTGTTTGTGGCGCAAATGACGAAGGTTTTCACTATACCGGGGTCAACTGGGGCCGCGATGCGGCCGAACCCGAGGTTTATGATTTACGCAATGCTGTGGCAGGTGACCCCACCCCAGAAGGAGGCCAGCTGGCCACGCAACGGGGCATTGAGGTGGGTCATGTGTTTTTTCTGGGGGATACTTACGCCCAAAAGATGAACGCTACCTTTTTAGACCAAAACGGTAAGCCGGCGCCCATGCAAATGGGCTGTTATGGCATCGGTATCAGCCGCATTGCCGCCGCCGCCATCGAACAAAACCATGATGATAAAGGCATCATCTGGCCACGCGCTTTGGCTCCGTTTGAGGTGGTTATCTGTGCCCTATCGGCGCAGAAAAATGAGGGGGTGATGGCCGCCGCCCAAACCCTTTACAATGAATTGCGTGATGCGGGTGTAGATGTCATTTTGGATGATCGCGATGTGCGTCCCGGGGTGATGTTTGCTGACTGGGAGCTCATCGGTGTGCCCTTGCGCATCACCTTGGGCGAACGAGGCCTAAAAAACGATGCCATTGAGATACAAACCCGACATGATGGTGAAAACCATAGTGTCTCACTGGAGCATTGTGTAGAACGAACTTTAGCGCTTTTAAGCAGTCTCTAAGACAGTAGGTGCCCCTAAAACCCTCGGGCCAACAGAGGGACGTCACACTCGGCCCGAGGATGTCCCCTTTACTTTTACATTGATAGCTGACGCTTACAAAAAAATGCCATTGGAAACTTCAAACACTGCCCATAATTTGCCAATTCGCGTATATTACGAGGATACGGATGCAGGCGGTATTGTGTATTACGCCAACTACCTCAAATTCTTTGAGCGCGCGCGCACTGAATGGTTACGCGATCTGGGCGTATCACAGGCCGATCTAGCTCAAAAGCACAAACAGATTTTTGTGGTAAAAAAAAGTGAAGTCGAATACCGCCAACCGGCACGCCATGATGATTTGCTCAGCATCCGCAGCCGAATCAAGCAATTGGGCGGCGCATCGCTTACTTTTGTACAGCAGGCTATCTTGGACGACACTGTCTTGTGCCATTGCGAGACTGTCATCGTTTGCGTGCATAGTGAAAGCATGCGTCCAGTTAAATTACACTCGGATATCCGAGCCATCTTGAATAAGGTATTAGTCTGAAATGCAAGCGTCCAGCGAACTATCGCTTTTAACCCTAATTTGGCAGGCCAGCCTACCCGTGCAGCTGGTCATGTTGCTATTAATTGTATTGTCCATCGTTTCATGGGCTTATATCTTTGCCAAGCGCTCAGCACTCAAACGCGCTCTGGCTCAAACCCAACGTTTTGAAGATGACTTTTGGGCCGGCGGCGATCTCAATGTGCTGACGCAAAGCATTGCCGCTCGACGCGAAGAACACGGCGCCCTGGCGCGCATTTTTGAGTCTGGTATGGCTGAATTTATCAAGGCGCGACGAGCCAATCAACGCGGTGAGGGTTTATTAGATGGCCCCCGCCGTGCCATGTTGGCCACTTATCAGCGCGAATTGGATCGCCTGGAAACCCACCTAAACTTTTTGGCCACCGTCGGGTCTGTGAGCCCTTATATCGGTTTATTAGGCACCGTTTGGGGCATTATGCATGCTTTTATTGGTCTTTCAGATGCTCAATCAGCCACGCTTGCTTCAGTGGCTCCTGGCATTGCCGAGGCTCTGATCGCCACCGCCATTGGTTTATTTGCCGCGATCCCTGCGGTGATGGCTTATAACCGCTATACCACTGACATTGATCGCTTGGCCACCCGTTTTGACGGGTTCATCGACGAGTTTTTAAATATTCTCCAAAGACAGGTACAGTAATGCCCAGAGAACGCTCGTATCGCCGTCGACAACGCCGGCAAAAAAACGAGATGAACGTCGTTCCTTATATCGACGTTATGCTTGTTTTGCTGGTGATTTTCATGGTGACAGCCCCCATGATCACCCCTGGCATTATCGATCTCCCCACGGTGGGCGAGGCCTCCGAGGTACCCGCCACCCCTGTTGAGGTGCAGCTGGGTGAGGACGGCGTCTTGGCTGTGCGCCTGCGAGAAGCCAATACTGATTTTAGCCCCAGCAGCCCTGAGGCTTTGATCGACGATATACAGGCCATTGCTACGGACCAAAACCCGGTAGTGATCGCTGCCGATGGCCAAGTCCCCTACGAAGAGGTCATGGAAATCATGGATCAATTGCGCCGCAGCGGATTTACCCGACTCGGCTTTTTGGTCAACCAGGATAGCAGCGACGAATCATGACAAAGCAGTCTTACGATGCCAATGACAGAAAAGATCAGCGCCGTGGCTTTATCTATGCCATCAGCCTGCACATCGCTTTGTTTTTACTGTTATTAGCAGGCCTGATTCAGGCACCACGTGATTCATCGCCCGTACAGATAGAACTCTGGGCCGAGGGCGACTTGCAAGTCGAGCAAGAGCCAGGCGGCGAGGTAGATTTTGATGAGGTTGATGAACCCCAAGATATCGATGAGACCGACACCGTAGAGGACACGGCTGAGCCTGAACCGGCAACGTCGGAGCCTGAGCCCGACACCGCGGAACCCGAACCAGAGCCTACTCCTCAAGAGTCCTCCTCAGAACAGGAAGATGCCCCTCAACCTGAGGAGCCCGAACCCAGTCAAGAACTCCCTCCGGAGGATGATCCGGATATCGCCCTTGCCAAAGCAGAAAAAGAGCGGCAAGAGCGTGAAGAGGCTGAACGCAAGGCCAAAGAAGAGCAGGAGCGTAAAGAACGCGAAGAGGCTGAACGCAAGGCCAAAGAAGAGCAAGAGCGCAAAGAACGCGAAGAAGCCGAACGTAAAGCCAAAGAAGAGCAAGAGCGTAAAGAACGCGAAGAGGCCGAACGTAAAGCCAAAGAAGAGCAGGAGCGTAAAGAACGCGAAGAGGCCGAACGCAAGGCCAAAGAAGAGCAAGAGCGCAAAGAACGCGAAGAGGCCGAACGTAAAGCCAAAGAAGAGCAGGAGCGTAAAGAACGCGAAGAGGCCGAACGTAAAGCCAAAGAAGAGCAGGAGCGTAAAGAACGCGAAGAGGCCGAACGTAAAGCCAAAGAAGAGCAAGAGCGCAAAGAACGCGAAGAGGCCGAACGTAAAGCCAAAGAAGAGCAGGAGCGTAAAGAACGCGAAGAGGCTGAACGTAAAGCCAAAGAAGAGCAAGAGCGCAAAAAAGCGCAGCTTCGTGAGGCCATGCAATCAGCAGGACGCGAAGCAGCAGGTATAGACGGCGGCACCGCCAGCCAAAACCAGGCAGGCGGTGGCGGTGATGATGGTTACTCAGCCCGTTTGCGTAGCTGCATCAAGCCGCGCGTGGTCTTTAATACCCCACCCCGCAGAGGAAATACCAATCCTACACTACAATATGAAGCATCCTTGGACGGCGAAGGTCGGGTACTGGACGTGACTATAGTAAAATCATCAGGTAACCGCCAATTTGACGAAGCCGTCAAAAAAGGGATTGAGAAATGTTCGCCACTGCCAACACCACCGAGTGGCAAGTTTCCTAATAAATTTGGTGGCGCATACAGAATGTACGATTAACAGGAGATCGCACTTATGACCGCAACGCACTTTGCACGACAAGGGGGGCAATTTATCAAGGCTTTTTTTGCCACCCTTGCCTTGCTCTTTATTTTCAGTGCCAGTGCCCACGCCCAATTACGCGTTGATATTTCAGGGGTAGGCGCAACACAATACCCTATCGCTATCGCAGATTTTGAAAATACCCCCAGCGCACTTAATATCGCTGAAGTCATCCGTGCTGATTTGAGCCGTTCTGGGCAGTTTCAACTCGTAAGCACTTCCGGGGCGCGCCTCAATATTGACAGCTCTATTGATGACTCTGCTTGGCGCAATCGTGGGGCAGATTATTTGGCTTATGGCTCGGTACAAGAACAAGGGGGCCAGTACACCATCAACTATCGCCTGCTCGACACCGTCACAGGTACTGAGGTCGATGCGGTCGCCTTTGCCGGTAGCGAAGACGAGCTCAGACGCCTCTCACACCGTATTGCCGATCGTATTTACGAGGCGATTACTGGCATGCGCGGTGTGTTTTCAACCAAAATAGCGTATGTCCTGCACACCGGGGATACCTATGAGCTACAGATCGCAGATGCTGATGGTCAAAATCCGCAGGTCATGCTGCGTTCTAAGCAGCCCATCATTTCACCGGCTTGGTCTCCTAAGGGTGATAAGCTCGCTTATGTCAGTTTTGAAATGGATAAGCCTGTGGTTTATGTGCAAAACCTGCGTACTGCCGAGCGCGAACCTGTAGCAAATTTTAAAGGAAACAACAGTGCCCCGGCCTGGTCCCCTGACGGAGAGCAGCTCGCGATTGCGCTTTCCAAAGATGGTATTTCACAGCTCTATACCATCAATGCAGATGGTTCAGGCTTGCGCCGAGTCATGCGCTCACCCTTGATTGATACCGAACCCAGCTTTTCTCCTGATGGGAAATGGCTGCTGTTTACCAGTGACCGTGGCGGCAGCCCACAGGTTTACCGCGTACCGGTAGAGGGTGGTGAGGCCCAGCGAGTAACGTTTAACGGCAGTTACAACATTTCACCACAAGTTGCTCCCGACGAAGACAACCTTGTTTATGTTACCCGTAGGGATGGCGCATACCGTGTCGCCATATTAAATCTGGATACGGAGGAGGAGCAAATCATCACTAATGGCCCCGACGACCAGTCCCCAAGTTTTGCGCCGAATGGGCAACAAATACTGTATAGTACTGTGAAAGGTGGCAAGAGCGTTTTAGCAGTCACATCTGTAGACGGACGTGTCCGCCAGACCCTCTCTGCTCTGAACGGTACTGTGCGTGAGCCCACATGGGGCCCGTTTACCGATTAACTTTTGTGTTGACCTTTTTTAGCAAGGAAAACTAATGAGCTCGCGTATTTATAGAGGTTTTACTTTAGCGACATTGGCACTGGTATTAGCCGCTTGTAGCTCAGTCCCACTAGATGAATCCCAAGGCACAGGCGCAGGCACTGATGCTCGTGGTACTGGTGATTCTGGCACAGGCGTTGTGATGGATCCTTTTGATCCTGCCAGCCCCTTGTCCCAAGACCGTTCTGTTTATTTTGATTTCGATAGCTACGAGGTTGCGGATCAATATCGTGACTTGGTTGAAATGCACTCAAGCTACCTGCGTGATCAACCCGAACAGCAGGTACGTATCGAGGGGCATGCTGACGAACGCGGCGGCACCGAGTACAACCTAGCGCTCGGTCAACGCCGTTCCGAGGCCGTCGCCCGCATGATGAATCTACTAGGCGTTAATAGAGATCAAATCGAAACCATCAGTTTTGGTAAAGAGCGCCCCAGCGCTCTAGGCAATACAGAGGCCGATTACGCGGAAAACCGCAGAGCCGATATCGAATATCAGCGTTAAATGGCCTTGGCATCTGCGCCTAGACGCAGATGCGCCTGCTCTATGCGCTTTATTAACGCCGTAGCTTTGCTGCGGCGTTTCTTTTCTATAGGTGAAAAAATGTTCTCATTGGCAAAGCTCAAACAATACGTACTACTTTGCGCGACCCTGTCCCTGACACTTGGGGCCAGCAGTGCGGCTTGGTCTTTTTCAGATGATGAGGCCCGACGTGCCATACTGGAGCTGCGTCAACAAGTACGCCAAATGAACGAGCACAATCAACAAACCCGCCTCATGCTTGCAGATCAGGTTGAAATGTTACGCCAAGAGGTCGCTCAACTGCGTGGCGAGGTAGAAAAGCTCAGCTGGCAAAGTGGCCGCCAAAACCAAGACAGCCCTCAAATTGCCACGCACGCATTTGCTGATCCCCAAGAGCAGGTTGCATTTGAAACGGCGATGGAGCTGTACCGCAATGGGCAATACCAAGAGGCCGCCAGTGCCTTAAACGCCTTTGCAGATGCTTATCCTGACAGCGCTTATGGCGACGAGGCCTTGTTCTACGAGGGCAGCAGTTTATTTGCCACCAAGAAATTTTCTGCGGCGATTCAGCGCCTCCAAGGCATGATCGAAGAGTATTCTGCTAGCCCGCGGGCCCCAGATGCCCTGATGGTCATCGCCTCTAGTCAGGTAGAAACCAACGATTTGGACAGCGCCCAACAGACGTTGCAGCGTATCGTCGATGAATACCCCGACTCTAAAGCAGCAGAAACAGCACGCAGTCGACTCGAGCTTTTTCAGTAATTGAGGCGCGCCCCTTTGTGTCTCATTTATTTTTTATCGCGCAGGCAGGGCGCTGTCCTGCCTGTGTAGGCTCAAAAAACATACCCTTTTGAGCCGATGCGCCGTGGCGCACCTCAAACCTAAAGCCTCAAGGGCGGTGATTACGGCTCGGATGACTCATCATACTGCCGCGCCTTGGGTGAATTAACCCGACATTGGCTGTTCACGAGCACGTGGGATTCTTTATTTTCTGGTTTGAGCAAAAATTCTATCTCGATGCGATCACCCACCTGCACTTTTTGTGTGGGCTCTTCAAGCATGAGATGGTAGCCTCCTGGCACAAACGATAAACTGTCATCTGCAGGAATCACGATGGCATCGGCCATCTTCATTTTTAACAGTCCATCCTCCTCATACGACTGGTGCAGCATCAGTAGGTCATAAGCCGCACTACGCGCGGCCAGTAGCTCAACCGGATGGTTTGTTTGGTTATGTAATTCAAAATAGCCTGCGGCGGGTACATCCCCTGGCAACCAACGCACCCAGCATTGCTCAATGACTATCTCATGGCTGGGCTGAGCCTGGGCAAATGCAGCACCATAATCTGGTTGCTCGCCAGAGCTGTGGTGCGCGTGGTCATGAGCCTCGTGCGCATGTTCAGGATGCTCATGCGCCTCATGGACATGCCCGATGTGCCCCTGCGCCGCCACAGTGTTTAGGCCCCAAAGGCCAATTGCCATTACAGAAATCAAGTTGTTCAAATAAATATTCATGCGGCTACCTAACTCATAGATCAGCAACAGATGATCCGCTGATCAACAAAACACTATTTTAATACGCTCAAGCTTTATGCGTACGCGCTGGAAATGAGCATATTTTACATTTATTTTAATTTGACCGTAGCTATACCCAAAAAATATGTGGCTTAAAGAAACCCGCGCATCCATCAAACTCGGTTATCCGCTGATTCTGACCAATTTGGCACAGATCGCAATTTTAACGACCAATACCATTTACTTTGGGCAGCTGGGCAAGGCCGAGCTGGCGGCAGCCTCCTTGGCTGCCAGCCTTTACCAGGTCACCATGATATTTAGTTTGGGGCTGGTCTCGGCAACAGTCCCCATGCTTGCCAATGTGCTGGGTCAGCGACGCAGCAACATACGACAGGTGCGACGCATTTTACGACATGGCTTTCTCTCGGCGTTACTCATTGCGTTGCCCTTTTGGTTGCTGCTATGGCATGCCGATACGCTTTTAATCGCCTTGGGCCAACGCCCTGAAACAGTGCAGCGTGCCCTGCCCTATATGCATACGTTGCAATGGGGGCTACTGCCGTATTTACTGTATATCGTATTGCGCTCTTTTTTAGCGGCCTTAGAACGTCCATTGTGGACATTTTTAATTGCTTGCTTGGGCATATTATTCAATGCTGCTTTAGGCGGAGCGCTCATTTTCGGTGCTTTGGGAATGCCCGCAATGGGGCTCATTGGCGGCGGTATCTCGGCAACTTTGACCAGCACATTTATGTTTTTGGGGATGGCACTACTGGTCCATAAAAAGCGTCCTTTCAGGCGCTACCATGCCTTTGGTAATTGGTGGCGCTTTGAGTGGGCCATGCTACGCGAGTTGTGGCAATTAGGGGTCCCCATTGCCATTACCTTTACCCTAGAAACTCTGATTTTTTATGCTGGGGTCATCATGATGGGACTCATTGGCGAGACGGCGTTGGCAGCTCATGCCATTGCCATGCAGATTTCATCAGTGACTTATATGATCCCGTTAGGCTTTAGCCAAGTGGCCACCATTCGTGTGGGGCTTTCTTACGGACGGGCGCGACTCAATGACGCGATCCGCGCAGGCTGGGTAGCCTATGCCTTGGGGGTTGGCTTTATGGGGCTGGCGGCGCTGATGATGTGGTTGTTTCCAGAACGGTTGGCAGCCCTCTTTATTCGTGGCGACTCTGAGGAAAATTTGGCAGTGCTGTATCTGGCTGCACACTTTTTAGTGCTGGCCGCGATTTTTCAAATTGCTGACGGCGCCCAAGCAGTGGCCGCAGGCATGCTCAGGGGGCTTTATGATACACGCACCCCAATGCTATTAGCCTTAATTGGCTATTGGGTGTTAGGTGTCCCCATTGGGGCATTTTTGGCCTTTGGGGTGCAACTACAGGGGACCGGTGTTTGGTTGGGCTTTACCGCGGGGCTATCGGTAGTCGCTGTCTTGTTGACCCTACGTTGGCACCGTTTTGCAGTTCGCCTACAGGCCCGCGCGGCAGCGCAGGCCTAAAGGCGCTGCCCCGAGGATTTAAAGTAGACGGGCCCGTAAATCTTCAGGTGAATGAGGTGAGATTAACGCAGGGGCAACATCATATATAGTAAAGGCGCCAAATTGTTGGTTGGCATGCAAACGATAGGCGGCACGCGCATAGGCCACCAGCACACTCGAGGTAAATTCGGGGTTGGAATTCAGGCGCAGAGAAAATTCATAGGTCTGGTTGCTGCCGCGCTCTGACTGAGCGCTGCGGATCACAAACCCGCCATGCGGCATGGCCTGATGTTCGCGCTCTAAGGTCTCCAGATCGATGAAATGCACCGTTGTATCAAAATCGGCAAAATAATGAGGCATATTGACGATGGTCTTCTCGACCTCTGCGGCATCGGCCCCCTCTTCAAGGACAACATAGCACTCGCGGCGGTGCTTTTCCCGAGATTCTAACTGCGGGCGCTCACCGTTACGCACACGCTGCATCGCATCCTCGGCAGGTATGGTGTATTGCACCGCGGCCTGTACCCCAGGCACGCGTCGCACCGCATCAGAGTGGCCTTGGCTCAGACCCTTGCCCCAAAAGGTGTCTGTTTGCCCATCGGGCAATACAGCCTCAGCAATCATACGGTTGAGTGAAAACAAACCAGGGTCCCAACCTACCGCAATCACGGCAGCGTGCTGATGCGGGCGCGCCACCTCGTCGACCTGTTTAAAGTACTCAGGAATGCGGGCATGCGTATCAAAGCTATCCACAATATTGAAATGCGCTGCCCACTCTGGACCTTGGACGGGTAGATCATCCTTGGAGCCCCCGCATAGGATAAGCACATCAATCTTATCCTTAAAAGACATCAGCTCATCCATCGCAAAGACTTGAGTTGTCTCAAACAAGGGTTTGAGCTGCGCTGGATCGCGTCGGGTAAAAATGCCCACCAGCTGCATGTCTGGATTCTGCTGCAAGGCGCTTTCCACCCCGCGCCCTAAATTGCCATACCCCAAAATACCAATACGAATAGAAGCACTCATCATTTAACCTTATTGAGATTCAAATAACATGCGCAGAGCAAATCCGATAAATAACAAAGCGACGGCCAAATTAGCCCCATTGCTCAGGCGGCGATAGCGACGGAATCCAGCTGCCAGTTTGGCTCCACCAAATATCAACGTCGACAAATAAGTAAAACTAAATAACTGCAGAAATGCCCCGAGCACCATAAACGCCAGCCAAGGGTGACCTTTATTCGGATCGACAAACTGCACAAAAAAGGAGACCAGAAATAAAATCGCTTTTGGATTCAGTAAGCTTAACAACAGAGCTCGGCGAAAATAACCCCCATAGGATAACTGCACTGTATCTGTTGCGGTAGTTGGACGGGGTCGGTACAGCCCATACAGAATCTGCGCCCCTACATAAAACAAATAAGCAGCACCAGCTGCCTTGAGCGCAAAAAACAGCACTGGGTATTGCTGCAGCAAAGTACTGGCACCTGCCGCGGTCAGTAAAATCAAAACCGTATCGCCCAGAAATACCCCGCAAGCGGCCTGATAGCCCGCAGCAATGCCTCGACCGGCACTCGTGCTCAGCACAAAAAGAGAATTGGGCCCCGGTAAAATAATAATCAAAAACAGGCCAACCAAATAAGTGCCTAGGTGCACCACGCCCCATTGCTCAAACACCAGGTCCCCGCTTTTGTTTTTCGCTGCTCATACGATGCACCCTTTACGTCCGCTCAAACAATGCCCTAAAACCCAAGGGATACTGTGCTGATCCCATACCAACTAAGGTTTATACTAAATAACAGGCAATGAAATAATATAACGTAAAAAACAGCCTCCCAACATATTGCTGACTGACTTTTTTAGGTCCTACCATGACGCATTTAAATCTTTGCATCATCGAAACCGGCGCCTCTCATCCCACCATGGCCGCTCGTTATGGGCGCTATCCTCATATGATCGTGCAGTGGTTACAACCGGTGCTACCCAACGCACGATTTACGGTGGTTTCTGTATTCGAGGGTGAGTCGTTAAATCTGGACAATCATGACTATGACGGCTTTATTGTGACGGGATCACCTCATGGGGTTTATGATGATTTGCCTTGGATCGCTCCCTTGCAAGAGCAACTCCGTGAAATAGCCCGACAAGGGCACCCCCAGCTGGGCATTTGTTTTGGCCACCAAATTATGGCTGCCGCCTTTGGTGGGACAGTCAATAAATCACACAAAGGATGGGGGATAGGCATACAGCACTATCAATTTACCTGTGCTCAATTACCCGACAGTGACGTGCTGGTTTATCATCAGGATCAGGTCGTGCAGGCACCCGCTGAGGCTGAGGTTATTGGGGGATCGTCGCATTGTCCAATTGGTGCGCTGAAATACCCCTTTGCTGCACGTTCTATACAGTTTCATCCTGAATTTAGTAATGAGTTTGTTGCCGCATTAATCGAATTTAGAAACGACCCCATCGATGATCGCGAAGCGCAACTACAGGCCTTGGCGTCACAGCCCCTCAATAACCGCCCCTATGCACAATGGGCAGGGGATTTTTTCATGCAACATAGAAAAAACACCCCTGCCCACTCATAGCCTATGCGGACTCAAAGTGCAGATCAGTCCTCGCCTGACCGAATCATGTAATCAAAGGCAGAGAGCGCGGCGGCTGAGCCTTGACCGGCTGCAATCACAATCTGCTTATAGGGTACAGTCGTCGCATCACCCGCAGCAAACACCCCAGGTACCGAAGTGGCCCCGCGATCATCAATGACGATCTCGCCAAAGGGGTTGCGCTCAACAGTGCCCTCGAGCCATTCTGTATTGGGCAATAAGCCAATCTGCACAAAGACGCCCTCGAGCTCAATATCATGCATGGACTCATCACGGCGGTCCTTATAGCGCAAACCAGTGACCTTTTTGCCATCCCCTAAAATTTCGGTGGTTTCAGCCTGGGTGATGATTGTGACATTAGGCAAGCTTTCGAGCTTGCGTTGCAATACCTCGTCAGCACGTAGCTCAGAGTCAAACTCAATCAGCGTGACATGCTTGACCAGGCCAGCCAAATCAATGGCCGCCTCGACACCCGAGTTACCGCCACCAATCACTGCGGTGGGCTTGCCCTTGTAAAGGGGGCCATCACAGTGCGGGCAATATGCCACACCGCGGTTGCGGTATTCTTGCTCACCGGGCACACCCAGCTCGCGCCAACGGGCACCCGTCGCCAGCACCACAGTGCGCGCCTTGAGGGTGGCACCATTCGCAAGTTTGACTTGATGCTCTTTGCCCGGAATCAATTCTTGAGCGCGCTGTACATTCATGATGTCGACATCATAATCACGTACGTGCTCTTCTAGAGCAGCTGCAAATTGTGGCCCCTCAGTGTATTTCACTGAAATAAAGTTTTCGATGGCCAAAGTATCCAGTACCTGTCCGCCAAAGCGCTCGGCCACTACCCCGGTGCGAATACCTTTGCGTGCTGCGTATATTGCCGCTGCTGCACCCGCTGGACCGCCCCCAACTACCAGTACATCGTAGGGTTCTTTTTCATTCAGGGCTTGGATTTGCTCTTCACTATCCTCGACCCCCATCTTGGCCAGGAGCTCTTCGATGTTGGCCCGTCCAAAGTGGAAGGACTCACCATTCATAAAGACGGCGGGGACTGACATGACCTGACGCTGGTCAACCTCATCTTGAAACAGTGCGCCATCAATAGAAATATGGCGAATATTGGGGTTCAGGACAGACATGGCGTTTAAGGCTTGCACCACATCTGGACAATTTTGGCAGCTCAGGGAGAAATAGGTCTCAAAGAGGTACTCACCGGGTAAATTGCGAATCTGCTCAGCAACCTGAGGATCTACTTTGATCTCATAGCCGCCCACCTGCAAAAGGGCCAACACTAGTGAAGTAAACTCGTGCCCTAAAGGCAGGCCCGCAAAGTCGACATACACATCGCTATCCACGCGCTGGATACGGAAAGCAGGTTTGCGCTCGATGAGATCCGCATCTTCTCTGTAGGTGATTTGGTCATTCAGCGCGGTGATTTCTTCTAGTAGCTGTCTCAACTCGGTAGATTTCGCCTCACCATCTAAAGAAGCGATGAGCTCGATAGGCTGGGACAGTCTCGTTAGGTACTCTTTCAATTGAGCTTTTAAATCGGCGTCTAACATTTTGTATTCCCTTATGGCTGTGATTGGGGTGCTTGATTATCGTGATTTGGCGTCCCTAGCGGAAAAAAAAGCGCCCAACAGAGAGTTGGGCGCTCGCTAAGGGGTAATTAATACCTTAGACAGCTATGCCCGTATTAGATTTTGCCTACGAGGTCCAAGGAAGGCTTGAGCGTGTCAGCGCCCTCTTCCCACTTGGCAGGGCAGACCTCACCGGGGTTCTCAGCGATGTACTTGGCAGCACGTACTTTGCGCAGCAACTCACGTGCATCGCGGCCGATACCATTGTCATGGACTTCGTACGCCTTGATGTTGCCCTCGGGGCAAACGATAAAGGTACCGCGCAGTGCCACACCCTCTTCTTCGATCAGTACTTGGAAGTTTCTGGAGAGCTGATGGGTGGGGTCAGCGAGCATGGGGTACTGTACCTTGCCAATGGCAGGAGAGCTGTCATGCCATGCTTTGTGGGTGAAGTGGGTATCTGTGGAAACAGAGAAAACCTCAACGCCCAGTTGCTGGAACTCATCGTAATGCTCGGCCAAGTCTTCTAACTCGGTGGGGCATACAAAAGTAAAGTCGGCAGGGTAAAACACGAATACCGACCACTTGCCAGCGATGCTCTCGTTGGTGAACTCAACAAACTCACCGTTGTGGTAAGCCATGGACTTGAAAGGCAAAATCTGTGTATTGATCAAAGACATATTTGCTATCTCCGAAAATCGTTTAATGAATCACTGTGATTTAATTATAGGGAGCAACACCCCATATGTAAAATTGATTATTTTAATAAAATCAATAGCATTTAGCTATCGACGGTGCAGCCAGATAGACGCCAATTTTCTCATGCGGGTGCTGCGTACTTCACTGTGGTGCGATTTGCTCATTGAGTAATTCAGTATAAAGCAAACCACTAGAGCTTGAACAGGGGGGTCAAGCACTAAGGTGCATTTGACGCTGTGCCAACATTAGCGTGTCGCGGGCAATCATGAGCTCTTCATTTGTAGGGATCACCCAGACAGAGATTTTACTCTCGGGCGTTGAGATACAAAGCTCATTGTTGGCATTGGCCTCAACATCAATGTGCACCCCCAGCCAACTTAAGCGTTCGGCAATCATGGCCCGGATAGGCGCACTGTTTTCACCCACCCCAGCAGTAAAGACGATGGCATCAATCCCCTGCGCGATCACCCCCAACCCGGCCAAACATTCAGCGCAATGATGCGCGTAGTAATCCAACGCCAGCTGCGCGCGGATGTCATCACTGGCCAAGAGCTCACGCATATCCGCGCTAAAGCCAGATAACCCTTTCAGACCCGAGCAGTTATAGAGAAAATGCTGAATCTCGTCGGCGGAATACTTGCCCTGTTGCATCCACCACAACACGACCCCAGCATCCAAACGCCCTGGGCGAGTCCCCATGGGCAGTCCTTCTAAGGCCGTAAACCCCATCGTAGTATCCAAACTGCGCCCCTGTTGCATGATGCAGGCCGATGCCCCCGAGCCAAGGTGCGCGACCACCACGCGCTGGCCATAGAGATCTGGCAGGTGCTTTTGCAAGTAATGCGCAATATATTGATAAGACAGCCCATGAAAGCCGTAGCGTCGCACCCCTTGCTCGTAAAAGCGTTCTGGGACAGCGTAACGCGTGATCATATCGCTATGACTGTGATGAAAGGCAGTATCAAAGCAAGCCACCTGTAAAAGATCGGGCCAATGCTCACGAATCACATGGACGGGCGCCAGGTTGTTATGCTGGTGCAAAGGGGCCAGCGGCGCCAAACCATCGAGATAATCAACCACCTTGTCATCAATCACCACACTGCCATGCATTTCTGCCCCGCCATGCACAATGCGGTGTCCTACGGCGACAGGCGCCCCCTCTACATGCTGCTGCAACCACTGCGCCAAAAACGCCTGAGCCTCTCCTAGGCTGCCCGCCTCACCAGGTGCGGCCGCTCGGTCAAGCACAGGTTGCCCCGCCTTATCTCGAATGCACAAATGAGCGATATCGGTACCAATGCCGGATAGGTTGCCCGCATATAACAAAGACAGGTCCTCGTAATCTGCACGCTCAAAATTTCGCACCTGATAAAGATGAAACTTTAGGCTGGAGCTCCCTGCATTAATGACCAATAAACGCTCTGTACTCATTATTTTCTCTGCCAAGATTGAATGAAAAATGCCGTAACCATTATTTACAATTTGACGGCTGCCCCACACTTGAAAAAAAATCAGTTGGCCTCACTTAGTGTAAGTGAAAGCGAACAAAGCGGCGAGTCTTTTTGCATTTATTGGCTCGTCCCAGTTGCTGTTTAAGACTTGAAAAAACTTTCTCAATCTTTATAATTAGCACTCGTGAGCAGAGAGTGCTAACAACAGTAATTTACAAACATCAATTCTCTTTTAATACAGGAGTGTAACTATGGCACTGCGTCCTTTGAACGATCGAGTGATCGTCAAGCGCTTGGAAAACGAGCGCACCACCGAATCAGGTATTGTCATTCCTGATAGCGCTGCAGAAAAGCCCGATCAAGGCGAGGTTATCGCTGTCGGCCCTGGCAAGCGCACTGACGACGGCAAGGTGCTCTCACTCGATGTCAAAGCAGGCGACAAGGTCTTGTTTGGCAAATACGCCGGGCAAACCGTAAAAGTTGACGGCGAAGAGTTACTCGTTATCCGCGAAGAAGAAATCCTGGCAATTGTCGAGTAAACCATTCAAAAACCTTAAGGATTAAACACAATGGCTGCAAAGCAAGTATATTTCGGTGATAAGGCACGTACCAACATCGTACGTGGTGTCAACACTCTCGCTAATGCGGTAAAAACCACCATGGGCCCCAAAGGCCGCAACGTGGTACTTGATCGCTCTTTTGGTGCACCTTCCGTGACCAAAGACGGTGTTTCCGTAGCGAAAGAAATCGAACTCAAAGACAAATTTGAAAACATCGGTGCCCAACTGGTCAAAGAGGTCGCCTCTAAGACCGCAGATAACGCCGGTGACGGGACCACCACAGCAACCGTACTCGCCCAAGCAATTGTTGAAGAGGGCCTCAAGTACGTTGCCGCTGGCATCAACCCCATGGACCTCAAGCGCGGTATCGACAAAGCCGTCGACACTGCAGTAGAGCAGTTGCGTGACCTTTCCCGCCCCTGCACCACTAGCAAAGAAATCGCTCAAGTAGGTGCCATCTCTGCCAACGCAGATCAGTCCATCGGCAAAATCATCGCTGATGCCATGGAAAAAGTAGGTAAAGAGGGTGTGATTACCGTCGAAGACGGCCAATCTTTGGACAACGAGCTCGACGTGGTCGAGGGCATGCAATTTGATCGCGGCTACCTGTCCCCCTACTTCATTACTTCCCCTGAAAAACAGGCCGCCGAGCTCGATGAGCCCTACATCCTGATTTATGACAAAAAGATCAGCAACATCCGCGATTTGTTGCCCATCCTCGAAGAGGTTGCCAAATCCAATCGCCCACTGCTGATCATCGCCGAGGACGTCGAAGGCGAAGCATTGGCCACCTTGGTTGTCAACAACATTCGCGGCATTCTCAAAGCCACCGCTGTCAAGGCGCCTGGTTTTGGTGACCGTCGCAAGGCCATGCTCGAGGACATCGCTGTACTGACTGGCGGTACTGTCATCTCCGAAGAGACCGGTATGACCCTCGAAAACGCAACCATCGAGCACTTGGGTCAGGCCAAGCGCGTCGAGGTCCGCAAAGAGGACACCACCGTTATTGATGGTGCTGGTGACAGCGTTTCTATCGAAGCACGCGTCAAGCAAATCCGCGCACAAATCGAAGAAGCCACCTCTGACTACGATCGCGAGAAGCTCCAAGAGCGTGTGGCCAAACTCGCTGGCGGTGTGGCTGTGATCCGTGTAGGTGCCGCTACCGAAGTCGAGATGAAAGAAAAGAAAGACCGCGTTGAGGACGCTTTGCACGCCACACGCGCTGCAGTCGAAGAGGGTATCGTACCCGGTGGTGGCGTAGCACTACTGCGCACCCGTGATGCAGTTGCCAAGCTCGAGGCCGATAACCTCGACCAAGAGGCTGGTATCAAGCTCGTACTGCGCGCTATCGAGGCCCCCCTACGCACCATCGTCAGCAACGCTGGCGAAGAGCCCAGCGTCATTGTTAACCAGGTCGCCGAACACGAGGGCAACTACGGTTACAACGCGGCCACTGGTGAGTTTGGTGACCTCGTGGCCCAAGGTGTGCTCGACCCCACCAAGGTCACCCGCACCGCACTGCAAAATGCAGCTTCCATTGCTAGCCTGCTGTTGACCACCGAAGTCGCTATTTCCGAGATTGCCGAGGAAAAGAGCGATGCCAACGCAATGCCTGATATGGGTGGCATGGGTGGTATGGGCGGCATGGGTGGCATGGGCTTCTAAGTTAACCCTAGCCAACGCAAAAATCCCCAGAGTTTTTCTCTGGGGTGCCCATCTAACCCTGCTGGCTTTTGCCCAGCAGGGTTTTTTGCTATATATAAGAGCATGAAACGCCCTTTCAGCTCCTCATTCAAGAGTCGTGGTGGCATCCCGCGCATCCTCAATGCATTTCGGTATTCTTGCCACGGACTCCGATCCGCCTTCATACACGAGGCAGCTTTTCGTCAAGAATTGCTGCTGTGTGTGATTGCCATCCCCATTGCTTTCTGGCTGAGCCAGGATTGGGCACAGTTCTTTATGCTCTTGGGCAGTTTGTTTTTTATACTCATCGTTGAGCTGCTAAACTCTGCCATAGAAACACTTGCAGATGCCGTGCAGCCAGATTATCATCCGTTGGTTGGTCGCGCCAAAGATATTGGCAGTGCCGCTGTGCTATTAAGCTTTGCGGTGGCTATCTGCGTTTGGGCGGCTGTGCTGATACCCAACTACTATTAACTGCGCTATGGCATCTTTTACTGAAAAACTCACCCGCAGCTGGGCCCTTAATCAATCAATGCTCACATTGGGCCTAGATCCCGATCCCAGTCGATTCCCCGCTCATCTAAGCACACATCCAACACCTTTATACGAATTTTGTCGGCAAATGGTGGATGTATGTGCGCCCTATACCTGCGCTTTTAAACCACAAATTGCCTACTTCTCTTCGGCTGCTGCCGAAGAGCAACTGCAAGCCCTTTGTGCTTATATCAAGAAAAACTATCCGCAGCACCTGCTGGTCTTGGACGCTAAGCGAGGCGATATCGGCACGACGGCGGAACACTATGCACGCGAGGCCTTTGAACGGTACCAAGCAGATGCGGTGACCATTAATCCCTATATGGGTTATGACAGTGCCGCCCCTTTCCTAGAGTGGCGCCAAAAAGGGGTTTTCATCTTGTGTCGGACCTCCAACCCAGGAGGCTCGGATCTACAATTTTTAAATCTGGCCGATGGGACTCCCCTGTATCTGCATGTGGCACGCATGATCGCTGAACGATGGAACGAGCACCAACAATGCGGTTTGGTCGTTGGGGCCACCTACCCAAATGAAATTGCCCGTATTAGAAGTGAGGTTGGGGATATGCCTTTGTTAATCCCTGGGATTGGCGCCCAAGGAGGGGATATCAAAGCCACTGTTTCAGCGGGTAAAGACAGTCAGCAACAGGGTATGTTGATTAATTCGGCACGCGCTATTCTCTATGCCAGCGCAGGTGAAGACTGGCGCCAGGCCGCCCAAAAGGTTGCCCAGCAAACCCATGACACCATCCAACAAGCCTTAGTAAGCATAACAGGATCTGCAAAATAGGCCGTGGCCAGGCCGGACAGTGAGGGCACAGGCCTTAGCCCGAGCCTCTCAATCACCCCCCGATGCTAGTTATCGTTGAGGGTATCCGCAGCAGAATCAGCGGTACCCAAGGGGCTGGAATCTGCGCTGCCTGCCGATGGAATCGCGTCATCCTCGTGCGCGGGGCCCAAACGCGCTAGCCATTGATCCAACACAAAAGAAACGGCTTGGGTACGGACTTGTTCGCGCGAGCCCGTAAAATGACGCGTGATGGCATCACTATGCACCCCACCACTTTCCAAACGCTTTGCAAAAGCAAAACAAACCATCCCGACAGGCTTGCTTTCGGTCCCGCCCTCAGGCCCTGCCACACCCGTAATAGACACCGCATAATCGGCATGCTCAGAGCGCTCTAAAACGCCATTGGCCATCTCGATAGCGGTTTCCTCACTGACGGCGCCGTAGCGTTTAAGTGTTTCTGCAGAAACACCCAAATCTGCCTGCTTGGCCTCATTGCTATAGGTAATATAAGCGCGCTCAAACCACTGGCTAGCCCCCGCAATATGCGTTAGCGTCGCCGCTAATAACCCTCCTGTGCAGGATTCCGCGCAAGCCACTCGGGCACCCAGTCGTTGCAAGTAAAGGCCCAGATGCTTTACTTTATAGGCTTCTTTCATGGTTGATTACCCCTTGTTATTGAACCCAACTAAGGTAGCCATAATACACCAACCAAACCCCAATCAATGCATACAGCGCGGCCACCACGTCGTCTGTCATGACCCCCACACCGCCTTTTAAACGACGGTCTAGATAGCCAATGGGAGCGGGCTTGACGATATCAAAAAAGCGAAAGAGCACAAAGCCTAGAGTTTGCCATTCCCAACCTGAGGGGATTAAGGCAAGTACTAAAATAAAAGCAACCCATTCATCCCAATTAATGCCACTGTGATCGGCCACCCCTATTTCAGCCCCCACGCGGTCGCATAACCAGCAGCCAAAAACAAAGGTGACTGCCACCAAAACGAGTGCCTGCGTGGTCGATAGTGCTGACAGCCCGGCCCACCACATCAGCCAGGCCAATGCCGTTCCCCATGTCCCGGGACCGGGGCGCAACAACCCCGTACCCAACCCAAAAGCGAGCCAACGCCAAAAGGAACTAAACACCCAACGCGCGGGTGGAAAATCTCTTTTTGAGGTGGCAGTAAAATCCATTTAAGACCTATTGAAATGATCGAAGCCGGTGGGCTCGGCATTTAGTGCTTTACCCTCAAAATCTAAAATCTGCAATGTGGGCTCAAGGGTAATGGTCCCAATACGTTGTACGGCGACCCCTGCCTTGGCTGCGCTATCCAATATATGAGCCCGCTGTGCAACGGGCGCGGTGAAACAGAGCTCGAACTCATCACCTCCAGATAACACCGCCTCGAGCTGCTGTTCAGCAGACAAATGCGTCAACGCAGGATGCTGTGGTATGGCCGCCGCCTCGACGCGTGCACCAAACTGGCTATCATGCAATATATGCTGCAGGTCTTGGATTAAACCGTCAGAGATATCTATGGCCGCATGTGCGTGGCCCAATAGCTCAGGCGCCCAATGTACGGGCGGCTGAGGTCGCAATAAGCGTGGCAATGTCTGTGCCAATAGCGCCTCGTCGGCAGCCCAAACCCCTTGGCGCAGCTGCAATGCGGTGTGCGGCGCACCTAATTGCCCAGTCACCCAAATATCATCATCAGGCTGGGCACGGCCCCGCAACAAGGCCTGCGACACGGGCACCTCACCGAGTACCGTCACGCCAAGAATAATTTTATCGTGGCTGCGGGTGGTATCCCCACCAATTAACTGGCAACCAGACTCATTGGCCAAGCTCAAAAACCCCTGGCTAAAGGCTTGCAACCACGATTCATCGGCGTGCGGCAGCGATAAAGACAATAGGCAGGCACGGAGTTGTGCCCCCGCCGCAGCCAAATCAGATAAATTGACGGCCAAGGCCTTGTGACCAATATCAGCGGGGTCTGCATCAGAGAAAAAGTGCCGTCCCTCTATCAGAGTGTCCGTACTCACTGCCAATTGAAAGCCTGGCCTGACGGGCATAATGCCACAATCATCGCCCACCCCCACGAAGCCTTGGGCAGCGGGGGGAGAAAAAAAACGTGCAATGAGGTCAAATTCAGATAAGGGATTTGGGTCAGATTTGGGCACGGCCACCTCCTGGGACTAGGGGATTAAGTGTGGCGCTTGCGATAGGCCTTGAACTCGAGGGGTCGCACTTTAGAGGCCACCTTGTCGAGTACACCATTGACGAAACGAAACCCCTCGGCCCCACCAAAAAACTTGGCCAGCTCAACGGCCTCGTTAATGGTCGCCCGATAAGGAACCTCGGTATGGTGTACCAGCTCATAGGTGCCCAGCAACAAAGCCGCCCGCTCAACCGGCGAGAGCTCATTGATAGGTCGATTCACAAAGGTCATGAAATGCTCTTGGAGGCTATCTGACTCGCGCATCACCCCATGCAGCAGTGTGTAATACCAATCAAAGTCTGCCTCGTGAAAACCACTCTCTTGGCGAATATGAGCATCAATCTGGCTGGCCTCCTGAACGCCATTGGCCCCTTGGACGATCCAGCTATAGATGCCCTGCAAGGCAAACTCACGCGCCTTGCGGCGCGCACCACGGACATTTTTGGTCAGAGACTCACTATCAGTCGTCAAAGTCATCCTCACTTTCGAAGTCGTCATCTTCACCATCCAAGCCCTCGCCATAATCGGGCTCGAGATAATCCACCAAATTAGCCATTTCTACAGCCGCCTCAGCGCAATCCTCGCCTTTTTCCTCGGCGCGGGCCAAGGCTTGCTCTTCGTTTTCTGTGGTGAGAATACCGTTAGCAACAGGCACCCCGGTATCCATCGCAATCCTAGAGATGGCCGCTGCGCTTTCATTGCTGACGACCTCGAAATGGTAGGTTTCACCACGAATGACGGCGCCAAGCGCAATGAGGGCATCAAAATCTGCAGACTCGGCCATTTGCTGCAAGGCAATGCCGACCTCAAGTGCCCCAGGCACTGAAACCAAAGTGATATCATCAGGCGCCACACCGAGCTCGATGAGCTGGGCAACACACGCTTTTTCTTGGGCAAGCCCAATCTGCTCGTTGAAACGGCCACGTACAATACCAATTTGTAGCCCTTCACCATTGAGATCAGGAGTAATTACATAAGGGGTCGTCATAATTGATGGCTCCGTTTAGGTTGTAATGTCATCTTCGCTTAAATAGCCGGTAATCGTCAGAGCAAAACCGGCCATGCTAGGCATCTTGCGCGGCCGTGCCAATAAACGGGCTTGTCCGACATTAAGATCACGTAAAATTTGTGCACCAATCCCATAGGTGCGTAAATCATAGCGATAAGGCGCTGAATCCTTGTCTGCTGCGGTCTGCTCAGTGCCTGATGCGGTTGACTCGGTGTCACGGCGCAAATCAAACTGCTCAAAGACCTTGTCCTGATCACCTTGGCAATTCATCAAGATGCAAACGCCTGCCTCAGACTGGCTAATCACATTAAGGGCCGCAGGAATACTCCAGCTGTGATCCTGTGACTCAGCACACAACAAATCCAGCACGGTAGTGGGCTCGTGCACACGAACCAAGGTTTCTCTGTCGGGCTGAATATCACCATGGACCAACGCCACATGCGGTGCACCCGAGGACAAATCACGGTAGCCAATCGTTTTAAAGCGCCCCCAAGGCGTGATCGTCTCGCGCTCAAACAGGCGCTCGATCATGGACTCATGGGTGCTGCGGTACTGTATCAGATCAGCAATGGTACCGATCTTGAGGCCATGTGTGTCGGCAAATTTGATCAGATCGGGTAAGCGCGCCATCGTGCCGTCTGGATTGAGGATCTCGCAAATCACCGCAGCCGGTGCCACCCCCGCCAAGGTGGTCAGATCGCAACCTGCCTCGGTATGTCCCGCACGCACCAACACCCCGCCTCGGGCGGCTTTGAGGGGGAAAATATGGCCCGGCTGCACCAGATCGGAGGGTTTGGCGTCACGCGCCACCGCCGCCTGCACCGTACGGGCTCGGTCTGCGGCAGAAATCCCCGTATCCACCCCATCAGCCGCCTCAATAGAAACGGTAAAATTAGTGCCAAAGCGTGTGCCATTGCGGGTGGCCATCAAAGGCAAATCAAGCTGCTGGCAGCGTTCTTCGGTGAGGGTCAAGCACACCAAACCGCGGCCATGCGTCACCATGAAATTGATATCTTCAGGGGTGACAAACTCGGCGGCCATCAATAAATCGCCCTCGTTTTCGCGGTCTTCCTCATCAACTAGAATCACCATGCGGCCCTCACGGATCTCGGTGATGATTTCCGAGATAGGTGAAATACCGCTCTGGAGCTGATCATGTGTGGAAGTTTTAGACTCTTGACTCATGTGTGATGCCTTGCTTTTACCCTATTTAACCCGAAACAATCTAAATCAAAGATGTAGCTCTATATTATGGCATGATAAGCGGGCAGAATCATCAATCCCCAGCCAGCAATGCCGCGGCAAACTCTTCTGCGACAAAGGGTTGTAAATCATCCACCCCCTCACCTACGCCAATCCAATACACAGGCACGGGGCGCACCCCCTGAGTGCCCGAGGCCACGGCCGCCAAAATCCCGCCGCGAGCGGTGCCATCCAGCTTGGTCACGATGAGCCCTGTTAACTCAATAGCCTCATCAAAGGCACGGATCTGTGCTAGGGCATTTTGACCCGTATTCCCATCAACCACTAACAACACCTCGTGGGGCGAACCCTCATAGGCTTTACCGACCACACGGCGGATTTTCTTTAGCTCGTCCATCAGATGTAACTGGGTCGGCAAACGGCCCGCAGTATCTACCATCACCACATCAATATCACGTGCCTGTGCTGCATTGACTGCGTCATAGGCCACCGCAGCCGGATCACCACCGTCCTGTGCGATCACGGCCACATTATTGCGTTCACCCCATTCAATCAACTGCTCACGTGCCGCGGCACGGAAGGTATCACCTGCAGCAAGCAACACGGAAGCATTCTGCGCTTGAAACGCATGCGCCAATTTACCGATAGAGGTTGTTTTGCCAGCGCCATTGACTCCGGCAATCATGACCACCAACGGACGATGTGCATTCAAGGGGAATGGCTTTTCCAAGGGCGTGAGATGCGCGGCTAGAATTTCTTGTAACGCCTCTTTGACCTGAGCTGCCTCGGTGAGCCGATCTTTGCGTACTCGGGCACGTAACTGGGTCAATAAGGCATCCGTCGCCTCCATCCCCGCATCCGCCATAATCAATGCCGTTTCCAGCTCTTCAAAAAGGTCCTCATCAACAGGCACCCCAACGAAAATGCTGCTCAAACTCTGCCCTGTGCGGGCTAACCCTGAACGCAAACGACTAAACCAAGAGCGCTTGTTTTTTTTCTGCTTGGGTTCGGCAGCTGCTGACGCCGATATCGGCTCTGTCACCCCGGGCTCGGCGGCGTGTGCACCGGTTGTGTCCTGAGCGGTCACGTCTGCAGTGGTGGCTCCAGAAGCGGCGGCGTGCGGATCGAGTTCCTGGGGATCAGGAGTCTCTGGAGCTGCAGCCTCTGAATCAGTAGGGCTCTCTTCTGTGGTCTCTGCTACCGTCTCTTCTGCCGTCTTTGCTGCAGCCTGTGTGGCGGCCGGGGCAGGTACCGTTGGTGCAGCCTGTGATTGCGTTTCAACCGGCTCAACGGGGTCCTGCGCTATTGTAGCGGCATCGTCCGTATCGGCCGGTGCAGGTTCGTCAACGGCATCCGCCTGTTCCTGCGGTGACTCTGGGGCAACTTCTGGTTGGTCTTCTGCCTGATCCTGTTTTTTTCGACGTCTAAAAAACCTAAGCATAATCTTTCTGTAATAATAAAATGATGACCTATACGCACCATTAATTAATTAAACTAAAATGCAGGCACTGCATGATAGCGGTGTACTGATTTGAGCATTATTTGCGGGGACTTTATCGCCATGACACAACACGCGATTCGCATTATCGGGGGCCAATATCGGCGCACCCGCATCCCGGTGACCCATACAACAGACCTGCGCCCCACCTCGGATCGTATCCGTGAAACCCTGTTTAACTGGCTGCGTCACTTTTGGGGAAACGACTTTAGCCAAAAACACGTACTGGATCTCTTTGCTGGCACTGGAGCGCTTGGATTTGAGGCTGTCTCTCATGGGGCGGCTTTTGTACAACTGGTAGAGCGCAACCCAAAAGCAGTACAGGTACTGAGACAATTTCGCAACAAACTCAACGCCCCCCAGGTACGCATACACCAGGGAGATGCCATGCATGTTGTCGAGCGCTCGACCCACCAATATGATCTCGTGTTTCTAGACCCGCCCTTTAAACAGGGTTGGTTTGAACGCTTATGGCCTATATTGCCTAATGTCTTGGCGCCAAACGCCCTCGTTTATGTCGAGGCCGAACACGCGCTCGAAATACCAGCACAGTACCATAGTTTACGCCAACAAAAGGCAGGGCATGTTCATTATCAACTTTTAAAGTTTGATGCATCCGCAAAAAAAGACAATAATGCTGATAGTACTCCCTGACGCTGCGCATTGATGCATTGTGCTGTGCGCAGTCTCGAGGGATATTTTATTTTATCCTTGCCAACACCAACGTTATGATTACAGCTGTCTATCCAGGAACATTCGATCCCCTCACACGTGGGCACGAGGACCTCGTACGTCGTGCAGCCAACCTCTTTGATCAAGTCGTCGTTGGTGTTGCGCACAGTCAGGCCAAAAAGCCTTTTTTCACTGTTGATGAGCGCGTAGAAATCGCCCAAGAGGTGCTGGGACATTATCCCAATGTACAGGTCAAAAGTTTTGGGGGCTTACTCAAAGATTTCGTGCGCCAAGAAAACGCACGGGTCATCGTCCGCGGGCTACGCGCGGTATCCGATTTCGAATACGAGTTTCAAATGGCAGGGATGAACCGCTACCTGCTGCCCGAGGTTGAAACCCTGTTTATGACCCCGTCGGATCAATACCAATTTATCTCTGGGACCATTGTCCGCGAGATTGCCATATTGGGCGGTGATGTCAGCAAGTTTGTCTTTCCTTCCGTCGAGCGCTGGCTCGTCAAAAAAGCCAAAAACTATAGACAAGAGCACAAAGACTCAAAGGATACTTAGTGCTTTTGCAACACTTTAGGTTAGACTTAAAGTGTCATTCATTGAATTCCTCTACGCTTATGGCTTTACACATCACCGAAGAGTGCATCAACTGCGACGTTTGCGAGCCCCAGTGTCCCAATGAGGCCATTTATATGGGCCCGGAAATCTACGAGATCAACCCTAACCTGTGCACTGAGTGCGTCGGTCACTTTGATGAACCCCAATGCCAGGTCGTCTGTCCTGTAGATTGCATCGAGGTTCACCCAGATCACCAAGAAAGCGATGAGCAGCTCATGCAAAAATATGTCCGCCTAACCGCCAAGGCAGACTGACAAGCTCAACTGGCTTGCTCATATGCGCCGCAGGGTCGCCTCATGCCTGAGCGGGCCATTCAATTGTTTGGGCGGCCTCAGGATCCACCTTGAGGCAACGCACCGAGCGCCCTAAAAACTGGCTAAACCAAGTATGTGCTAGCTCGCCCTCATCGATGGCGGCGACTTGCTGCTCACCGACTGAAGCAGTGCAACGCACGCTATCATCATCTTCTATCACGTCCAGCAACAGCTCTAATGGCAGCATCCCGGGCGCGCGCAAACGCAATTGCCCCAAATAAAGCGAGCAGTCTAATTGCTGGAGCTTGCTCAATTCTGTAGCTGGGATCAGCACATCATGGGCATCACACAAAAACCAACGATCCGCATAAGCCTGCGCACGCGTATCCTGTAGGGCCGGGCCATAAACCAAAACTGTAGTCGTCATCGTTACTTTTGCAAAAATTCTTTTAAGGTGGCACCAAAATACTTGGCGGTATCTTCTACAAAGGTTTCCATTGCTGTTTTTTGGGGCTCAAGCTGAGGCTCGAGTAAGGGCTCATACAGAGACATCCCCAATACATCTAACAGCCCCTCTTGGATCGCGTCCTGAACAAAACGATGGCGCATATCCGCCCATTGCAAACGCAGCTCAGGCATGACCAGTGGGCCCGTTATGCGTAACGGGATAAGGGCTTGAGCAAATCCATAATGATACGAAGAAAAATGGTGCGGCGTGTGTTCTTCATCTTGGGCCTCTTGGGCTGTTTCCGCATCCTCTTCGGGCAAATCAAGGCCCATCAATAAGGTTAAATCTAATTGCTCATTGACCAAATCTACCCAAGCGGGTTGACCGAGCTCGATTTCATAATGGGGCCCAGCCATGGCAAACTCTGTAAACTGAAGTTGTCCATCGTTGCCCTGTAACTCAAAAGCGGCATGATCAAAGGGGGTCACAGCATCTTTATCATAGGCTTCGGGCATCTCAGGTACCTGACCTGAAAATAATTGCTGCAAGACGTCATTGGCGGCATCCACCTGCTCCCAAGCAGAAAACCCTATCAACGCCCCCTCTTGGATCTGCGCCTGAATACGCGTATTTAAGGCTGCGCGCCAGGCAGGCAGCGTCGTGCCCCAAGTATGCCAAGTCGCCTCGAGATCACCAGTGCCTTGTAAAAACACGGGCCAATCTAGTCCCGCCAACAAAGCAGCCGTATTGACCTCTTGTAGGTTGAGATAACCATAAAACTGGTCGCTGTCTACCCAGGCTGCATGGGCACGTATCTGCCCTCCGTACAGCGCCCCTTGAAGCTCAGAAATCTCTAAACCTTTGCGCTGCCACTGGCCATGCGCATTGAAATCTTGCAGCCAAATATTCTCCACACGCAACTCATCAGCCTCAAGGCGCCAAGACCACTCTATAGGCAGCTGCAGCCAATTGAGATCGGTTTGAGGCTCAAGAGCAATTTCACCGGTTGCTAGCGCCGCTGGCCGCGTTGATGTGGGCTGTCGTTCAGCGCGCTCATTGCGCACAGACAGTTCGGGTACCCATTGGGTGAAATCAATTTGTTGGGCCTCTATATGCGTGATCAGATGCGGCGGAGTATTGGCCTTATCAAACCAAAAAAACCAATTAAGGCGTTCATTAACCTCACCCGCAAAAGTATGCTCATCTAAAAACAATGTCCCGGGTTCGGGTTGCTCATCATGGGTGGCCCCGGCCTGCCCTGATAAGGCATCTTGAACGGTCACCAAGGGAGCCTCATCTTTGGCTTCCTCATTATCGGCAGCATTATTGGCCGCATTATTAGCCTCGTTGTCGGCCTCGTTGCCCTCCGCATCATCGACGGCCTCTGTACGGCGAGCATCTTCATCGTCAGCGCGATCCTCAGCCTCATCTGCAGTGGCATCCTTTCTTTTGATGATGCGGCCTTCAAGCGCCCCCGCCGCGTGGCCATTAAACGGCTCTATATAGAAATCACCACTCAGTGCGCGTGCACTCTGGCCATTCACCAGCGCCTCATCACGCAATAATAATAGCCCCTGACCATCAGCAAAAATCAGCTGTTCATCCTCATGGGACCAAAACAGCGCAGAATCGAATTGCAGCTGCCAATGTTGATGCGGTGTCTCATAGCGCCCTTCTAGGTGGACCTCATCCACCTGTAAGTCGCGCCAGCCAGAGTTAAAGCCATCGAGCTTCATGCTCCATCCGGTGACCTCTTGGCCTCGAGCATGCTTAAAACTGGTCTGTATGGGGCTGCCTTGGGCTTCTAAGGGGCTCATCCAAAACTCCTCGGACTGTGCCCCTATTTCGATCTTGGCCCCGGTCGCACCCGCGTTGGCACGCATATTGAGCTTTTCCCACCATAATTGCTCCTGTTGCCAATGCCATCCCAACGACTGCGCATTAAGCTGTAAATCAGCCGCATGGTCGCCATCCGCGCGCTCCCAATGCCCTTGTGCAGCAAGCTCAAATTGCTCGAAATCCAAGGCCTGCCCATAGAGATATTCAGCGGAGCCGCGCAAGTCTGCGCTCTGCACTTGGAAAGGCCCGACAGCCCCAGAAGAATGTATATGACTGCGGTGTACGATCAATCGCTGTGTGGTTGACTCTAGCTGCAAAACGCCCTGGCCATCTAAACGCAGGTCAGTCTCTAGATCGTCACTGGCGAGTCTGCCTTTCATAGAGACGTCGAAAGGCTGCTCTAGAGTGATGCGCCCGGTATTGAGAGAAAAGTCTCGGATTTGTGCTTTCCAGCGACGCTGGGCATCATGGAAATGCAGGGTGGCATCCTGAACCTCCAGACCCGCAATATCAATCTGAAACTCTGAACGCTGCACCCGCGGGCGGACAGTTTCCTCTAATGCCTGCGCTTGTGCCGGCGTCATTAAGTAATCCACCCAACGATGTGTCAGCGTTGCCGCATCATCCTCTACTTTTTCGGGTGCATCAATGACCTCATCCATCACCTCATCAAGCTCAGCGTGAAAGCTGGGCAACTCAAACCATGCCTGCACCCCATCTAAGGCCAAGTGATCCACGACCAAACGATTCCACAGCAAGGGCCAAACCGCTACTGAAAAACGCATGTGGTCGACCGCTGCAAAGGGAATATCACTGCCTCTTTCTGAAAGCTGCACCCCCTGAGCAGACAAGCCAATACGTGGGAAAAGGGAAAGACTGATATCGCCCTGAATTTCTAGGTGGCGCTCGTAGCGCTGATAGACAAAATCCTGCAGCTTGTCTTTGTACGCATTAGGGTCAAAAGTCAGGAAGAAAACGGCAATGCCTACGATTGAAATAATCAGCAGTGTGATGACTGCAAAAATTAATCGTCTTATCCATTTGCTCATTAATGCCTCAACCGCTGAATTGCCCGCCAGTGTGAATCAGAGTGCTTGATGATAAGCGTTGGACCCAAGCGCTGCAAGGCGCCTCTGGCCAACAGCCTATAGGGATTAAACTTATCCTTATTTTTTCTTTGTGAAAAGGGGTTATTCCGTATATACATTAACTATAAAGATTAGTATAAGGGGATCCTTTTATCCTCGGCACATCTTGTGATTGATTTTATATATGGGGGCAACCATGAAATTTGAAACCCTGGCTGTTCATGCCGGATACACACCCGAACCAACGACAAAATCGGTGGCGGTACCTATCTACCAAACCACATCGTATGCATTTGATGATACACAACACGGCGCTGATCTCTTTGATTTAAAGGTGCCCGGTAACATCTATACCCGCATCACCAACCCCACCAACGCGGTACTTGAAGAGCGTGTGGCGGCTTTAGAAGGCGGCATTGCTGCGCTGGCAGTATCCTCTGGCATGGCTGCTATCCTCTATGCTATCCAAACCATCGCAGAAGCAGGCAACAACATTGTTTCGGTAAGTAAGCTATATGGCGGCACTTATAACCTCTTTGCCCATACTTTGCCGCGCCAGGGAATAGAGGTCAAATTTGCACCACACGACGACCTCGACGCCATTGATACCCTCATCGACGATCAAACACGCGCCATCTTTTGCGAAACAATTGGTAACCCAGCTGGCAATATTGTTGATATTGAAAAGCTGGTCGCCATTGGCAATCGCCACGGCGTGCCCGTCATCGTTGACAATACAGTGGCATCACCTGCGCTGTGCCGTCCTATTGATTATGGTGCCGCCATTGTCGTGCACTCATTGACCAAATACATGGGCGGGCACGGTACCACCATCGCCGGCGCGATTGTAGACTCGGGCAAATTTGATTGGGTAAAGCGCAAAGATCGTTTCCCGATGCTCAATGAGCCTGACCCCTCTTATCATGGCACTGTCTTTACCGATGCCTTGGGTCCGGCTGCCTTTATTGGCCGTTGCCGCGTTGGGCCGCTGAGAAATACGGGGGCCGCTCTGTCGCCCTTTAATGCGTTCCTCATCCTGCAAGGCATCGAGACCCTCTCGCTACGCATGGAAAGGCACTGCGACAACGCCCTAAAAGTGGCCCAGTACTTGGAAAACCATCCTCAAGTGGCTTGGGTACAGTACGGCGGCCTACCCTCGCATCCAGATTATGCGCTGGCCCAAAAATACTTTGATGGTAAGCCTGCCTCAATCCTGAGCTTTGGCATCAAAGGCGGCCGCGAGGCAGGGGCGCGTTTGATTGATCATCTCGAGCTCATTACACGCCTGGTCAATATCGGCGATGCAAAATCTCTGGCCTGCCACCCCGCGACCACCACGCACCGCCAGCTCAACGACGAAGAACTTGCCGCTGCAGGCGTCAGTAGCGACCTGGTACGCCTGTCGATCGGTATCGAGCATATAGACGACATCATTGCAGATCTCGAGCAGGCCATCGAAAAGAGCCAGCAAGGCTAACCCCGCTGCGTCGATAACACCCTATATAAGCACCCCTACCACGGCCCACAAGGCCGCAAGACGGGGTGCTGCACCCTCAGGCTGTCACTAGTCTAGCGGCCCCAAACAGGGCCACAACACAGTGACCCCACCATCACGCGGGATGAGGGCAGATAGTGGCCGACAACCCTGCTCATCACACCATTGATAATCCGGCACAAACTCAGATCGGGTGAGACGTAGCTCGGCCGGTGAATGCATGGCAGGTGTGTAATAAAACCACCCATCGCGGTAAACCGCGTCCTCGGGGGGCTCCATCCCCGCACCCGAGCCTTTGATACGGGCCTGATTGGCGCGTAGCTGCGGTGCACCCTCTGCCGAAAGGGTGACGGTGTAATCCTCTTCCCAGCGCACCTTTTCAATGCTGTGATCCCAGGCCAGGGTAAATTGCTCGCTGGCCATAAAAATGGGCGGTGTTCCGCTGCTCGCTGCCAGCTGTAAACACACGCCCAAGATCATTGCTGCCGGACTCATCGCAAGCAACGCCGTTTTTTAAGTGGTTGTTGGCGCCAATTGGCTTTTTTGGCGACGAACACGCCAAACATGCCAAAGCAAGAACAACACCGTAGCGGCTGCGCCGATGAGATCGGAGGTTTCATTAGCCCAGACCAGCAAAGCCGCGGCGCAGACTAAATACGCCCGTTCGGCGACATTTAGCCGGCCAAGTAAAAAGCCTGTGGCCCCAGCCCCCCATAATATAATGGCAACAACTGCTTTAAAGACAACTAAAAAGACCTCGCCAAAATGGCTATAGTTTTGCAGCATCAAAGCCGGTGCATACACCGCCATGTAGGGCACCACAAAACCAGCAATCGCCACACGAATCGCCTGGATGCTGATCTTTAGCCCCGTACTGCGTGCAATCGGGGCTGCCGCAAAACATGCCAACGCCACAGGCGGCGTCAAATCGGCCATGATGCCAAAATAAAATACAAACATGTGCGACACGATGAGCGGCACGCCCAGTTTGAGCAAAATCGGAGCCGCCAACGAACTGGTAATGATGTAATTAGGAATGGTCGGAATCCCCATCCCCAATACCAGGCAGGTAATCATGGTCAGGAACAGAGCCAAAAAGAGGTTGTCACGACCAATGGAAATCACCTGACCACCAAACTCGGCCGCGGCACCGGTCAAGTTGATAATGCCGATGATGACCCCTACCAAGGCACAGGCCACGGCCACAGGTAAGGCATGGCGCGCCCCCTCGGCCAAAGATTTGAGCGCCTCGCCCAGCACATCGGTATGACGACGCCCAATCAGCACCAAGGCGATCAGCACTGCAATAATCACAAAAAAGGTGATGACCCCAAATTTAACAAAACCCAAGCAGGCAAACCCCAGCAGCACCCAAAATAAATATCTGAGCGCCATTTGGGATACCCCTTGCATGACGGCAGCCCCAAAAATGAGAATGACCGTCAATCCCAAACCGACGGTGCCGGAGAAAAGCGGGGTATAACCCGAAAACAGCAAGGTCACCAAACCGATCAAGGGAATGAGCAAATACCAATTGCGACGTACGGCTGCCCAGGGGTTAGGACACTCTTCCTTGGGTAGACCATCTAACCCTTTGCGCCCGGCCTCTAAATGGACGGTCACAAAAACAGTAAAGAAATAGAGTAAGGCAGGAATAATGGCTGCCTTGACAATCTCTACATAGGGAACGTTGATGGTTTCAGCCATGATAAAGGCAACGGCCCCCATCACCGGTGGCATGATTTGCCCCCCCATACTCGAGGTGGACTCTACCCCCCCAGCAAAAGAAGGGGAATAGCCAAACCGTTTCATCAAGGGGATGGTGAACTGACCGGTGGTCACCACATTGGCCACTCCAGACCCGTTAATCGTCCCCATGAGCCCAGAACTGACCACCGATACCTTGGCAGGGCCACCGCGATGGTGTCCCACCGTCCCCATGGCAAAGTCACTAAATAAATCGATCATCCCGGCCCGTTCAAGGAAGGAGCCAAACAGGATAAACAAGAAAATATACGTTGCGGAGACATAAACCGGGGTGCCGTAAATCCCTTCGGTACCAAAAGCCAAGGTACTGACAATTTGATCAAACCCATAGCCCCGGTGCATGAATGGCCCTGGCACATATTCACCAAACAAGCCATAGAGCAAAAATAGCCCACAGATAATGGGCAGCGCCCAGCCCATCATGCGGCGCGTGACATCAAAAACCAAAACGATGGTCAAGATCCCAATGACCATATCAGTGTCGGTCATTTCACCCGCACGCGCCGTGAGGTCAGACTCAAACACCCAGTGATAGAAACTAGTGACAAAACCCAGCACCCCAAGCACCCACCCCAACCATGGGATACGGCGACCAAAAAAGTTAGGATGCAATAAATACACCAACCAAATAACAAAACCCACGTGAATCGCCCGAATGACCTGGCTGGACATGGGGCTGAAAGCAGCGGTGTATATCTGATAGGAAGAAAAAATGACGGCTACCCAAAAGATGGCTTTGGGTAAATCAACCACCGGACGTTCTTCTAACAAGCTCATAACATGATTCCGAACAGAACGCGGCAGCCAATAAGGGGTCTAAACACTGCCGCAGGATCATTTAATAGCACAAATCCACCCGCCCCAGGGTTGCCAAGGCGGGTGGTGTTGGCCGTTATCGTCATCGGATGTTTAGTCTTCGATGACGCCTACCTCTTTGTAATAACGCTCAGCACCGGGGTGCACAGGAACAGGCATCCCCTCGACGGCTTTTTCAATATCTACCGTCTTAATTACGTTGTGCGTGGACTGCAAAGATTCCAGATTATCAAAAAAGACCTTGGTCATTTCATAGACAACCTCTTCGGGAACATCCTCGTGGGTCACCAAGAAGTTAGGAATAGCTGCCGTGGGGATGTCCACATCTTGGCCATCATAGGTACCTGCGGGGATAGTGGCAGGAATATAAGCAGGGCTACCCACGTTTTCAACAATCTCGGCAGGAATAGAGATGACCTGAATATCAATAGCGGTCGCTAAATCACGGATTGAGGAGACCCCCAAACCTGCAGACTGCAGCGTGGCATCAATCTGGCGGTTTTTCATTAACTCAACAGACTCGCCAAAGGAGAGATACTCGACCTTGTCAAAATCGTCATAGCTCATATCCGCTGCCTTGAAGATAGCGCGTGCATTGAGCTCAGTGCCGGAACGAGCAGCACCGACGGAAATGCGCTTGCCCTTGAGATCCTCAAGCGTTTCGATGCCTGAATCCGCATTGGCCACAATCTGAATAAAGTTGTTGTAGGTACGTGCCACGCCACGCAACTTATCAAGCTTGCTCTTAAAACCTGCCTCTTCGTTACCCTCCCAAGCGTCGGATACAGAATCAGCTAAAGACCAAGCCAACTCACCACGGCCTGCCTGCAAGAGGTTCATATTTTCTGCTGACGCCTTGGTCACCTGAGCGGTTGCACGCGCATTGGGGATTTCCTCGGCGTAAATCTGCGCCAGAGCCACACCGAGTGGGTAATACACCCCACTCTGCCCCCCTGTCAGGATATTAATAAATTGGGTTTTTTGGGCTAAAGCCGGCCCGCCAACCGCCAACATAGCGGCTGCTGCAACGCCGGTAAACCATTTTTTAAATCGCATAAAAATGCCTCCTCGAGCAAAAACTTTAGATAGTAGGCCCGGATAATAGGCCAAATCATCGGTACCACACGGGATCTCCATGTGGATCAAGAATCGTGACTATGCCAATATTTACCATAAAAAACAATCGGGTTATCCCCATAAAAAGGGTTTTCCATGGCGGGTAGGAACCTTCACCTTTTGAACAACCAATAGAGCAGCAAAAGACTGCCTGATAAGGTGGCCCCCAAACCCAGCCAAACAAAAAGCGGCATCCCCCACCACACTGGGCCCAAATCCATCAAATGCGGGGCGAGCCCCAAGGCAAAGGCGGCGGTCACCAACGCCACACACAAGCGGGCAGCGGCACGCTCAAGAGCCTCATTGAGCTGCTCTATGTGGTGGAAATCAACATCCACCCCAATACGGCCATGCCGAATGCGGTGCATGAGCAAACGCACAAACCCAGGGGCCTCGCCCCCCAAGTCATAAAGCTCTGAGGTCACATACAATGCACGTTTACGCATTTCTTGGGGGGAATAATAAGCACGCAACTGTGCCTCAATCACCGGTTGCGCCAAAGCAATCAAATCAATTTCCTGAGAAATGCTCTTGAGTACCCCATCTGCGGTCATGAACGTTTTAAACAGTAGGCTCAAGTCTGAGGGTAATGTGATCCTCAGCTGCCGCGCCATGGCCATAAAATCGGTCAGCACACGACTGATGCGCAGTGGGGGCAATCGATGCTCGGTCAAAAAACGCTCGACCGCCAGGGAAATTTCCACCGGGTCAGCATCAAAAGAGGACGACCATTCGAGCAACATCGCCGTCACCCCTTCGGTTTGTCCTGATTGTAGGGCACGCAATAAAACCAAAAGCTGCTTTTTACGCTTTTGGGACAAGCGCCCAATCATGCCAAAGTCAATAAACGCCACCCGGTCCTTGCTCATGGCTAATAAATTGCCGGGATGGGGGTCGGCGTGGTATTCCCCTTCCTCGAGGATCATTTTCAACATGGCTTCGGCGCCCCGCCGTGCGATCAAATCGGGGTCCACATGGCGCTTTAAAAGATCCTCGGCACTGGTGGGCTCCCACCCGTCAATATAGTCTTGGACCAATACATAGCGATTGCTCCATTGCCAATAAATCTTGGGAATAACCACGGTAGGATCGTCTGCAAACTGGGCACCAATCCGTTCACAGTTGCGCCCCTCATTATTAAAATCTAGCTCGTGGCGCATCGAACGAGCTAAATACTCAACGATGTTGACTGGTTTGAACCGTGCCCATTGAGCGCTGTTTTCTTGGAGTAGGTAGGCAATATGCCCCAATAAACGCAAATCAGCATCGATGGTCTGCTCGAGATGTGGGCGCTGAATTTTCACCACCACCTCTTGTCCCGTCTCTAAACGCGCCCTATACACTTGCGCGATAGAAGCGGCTGCTAAAGGCTCGTGATCAAAATGAGCAAATAACTCGTCTGGGGTCGCCCCCATCCGTTTTTCAAACTCAGCTAGGATCTCTTTCCAAGGCAAAGGCTTGACATGATTATGCAGCTTGGCCAATTCATTGGTCCATTCGGGCGACAGTAAATCATGGCGGGTCGCCAAGATTTGCCCTAATTTGATAAAAGTAGGCCCCAATGCCTCGAGGGCCAAGCGCAAGCGCTCAGGTAAAGAAGCATCTTGACCCGCCGCTTTGACTTGTTTTTGGCCATGTGGGATGAGCTTATTTAGCCCCAGCTGTTTGACAAGACCATCCACCCCAAAACGAAACAAAATGCTCGCGATTTCCGTTAATCGTGCCCGATCGCGGGCGGCTACAAGCGCAGTTTCCAACATATTAATAGACCTCAGCCTATGATCACGCCCACGAGTGGTGGTACGATGAGAAATTGTTATTTAATGCCTGCCCATGGCCTGCGAGAGCAAACCCATGAACCATGCCCAACCTATTCTATATTATCTGGACTATGCCAGTCCTTTGGGGTTAGTGCGGCTGCAGGCGCACAAAGATGCGCTCCAAGCCATTTACTTTGCATCGGCCGCCAAGCAATTATCTGCTTTGCACGTCCCCACGGCTCTGCCGGCCGAAAACAAAGCCGAACGTGCTTATTTTGATGCAGCAGTACGCTGGCTCGATCAATACTTTGTTGACCCTTACCAAACCGATCCCCTCCCGATTTCACTCAATAACCTCGTGGGGACAGAATTACAAAAAAAAGTGTGGGCGGCCCTGTGTACCATCCCGGCTGGGCAAACCATTACTTATACCGAGTTAGCACAACGCAGCGAGCGCCCCCAGGCAGTGCGTGCCGTCGCCTCAGCCTGCGGGAAAAACCCCTTTTCTATTTTGATTCCCTGCCATCGAGTCATTGCTAAATCAGGGGGATTAGGCGGATATTCTGGTGGATTACACCATAAAGTAGCTTTGCTAGAGTGGGAGCGCGCCACCTAACCCAAAGGTCAATAAGACCAATGGAAAATAAAGTTACAATATCTTAAAATAGCCCACAAGCCATTGATTGAGAATGCTAAACCTGTAACAGGCCACTTGCTCACGAGCAGCAAGTGGCCTTTTTTTCTTGGGTCCGTCGTGTTAAGGTTGGACTAGAAATCATTTCATAACTAATCATTACAGGACAAAATATGCAGCCCACTAATCCTTTCTGGCGCAACTTTAGACGCCTGACTGCGACGGCCTTCGCTGGTCTCAGTCTCATGGTCGGCGCCCAAGCCGTTGCTGAAGACGACAGCAAAGGTACCGTGCATTTGGCTTATGTCGAGTGGTCCTCCGAGGTAGCGTCAGCTAACGTCATGCGCGCTTTACTCGAAGAGGCCGGTTTTGATGTCAAGACCAGCGCACTCTCTGCCGCGGCCATGTGGCAGGCAGTGGCTTCGGGTGATGCGGATGCTACGCTCGCTGCCTGGTTGCCCACCACTCACGAAGAGTATTACGAGCGCCTCAAAGACGACATTGTCGATGCCGGTGTGAACTTGGATGGCACCAAACTCGGTTTGGCAGTCCCCACCTATGTAGAGGTTGACTCCATCACCGAGCTCAACGATTCAGCCGATCTCTTTAACAATGAAATCATTGGTATTGACCCCGGTGCTGGCCTCCAAGGGCTGACTGAGGACGTGGTCGAGGAATACAACCTAGACCTGCGTCTGCGTGATGGCAGTGATGCCACCATGACCGCTGCTCTAGCCAATGCAGTCAGCAACGAAGAGCCTATAGTGGTGACCGCTTGGACACCGCATTGGAAATTTGCACGCTGGGATCTCAAATACCTAGAGGACCCTGAGGGCGTTTACGGTGGTGACGAGCAAATCCACACCATCACACGCAAGGGCCTCAAAGACGACAACCCCGAAGCCTACGCAATTTTAGAGCGCTTTGAGTGGACACCCGCTGACATGGAAGAGGTCATGCTGCTCAACGAAGAAGACGGCAGCGACCCCTACGAGAATGCCAAAAAATGGCTAGCGGACAATGAAGATCGCGTTAAGGAATGGCTTGGCCAGTAATACACCGCCAAATTTAATTCCTGATTGTTAGCGATTTATTTGGGATGCGCTGCATGATACCTTCATGCAGTCGCATCCTTTCACTATTCTATAGATGATACGTTCATGACTTCCGACCGACGGATAAAAATAAAAGTCCGTAATCTCAGCAAAGTTTTTGGTAACCAACCTAAACAAGCCCTAAAGCTCCGTAACCAGGGGCTGGGGCGCCAAGAGATTTTCGCTAAAACCGGACAAACCTTGGCATTGTCCAATATCAATTTTGATGTTTTCGACGGCGAGCTACTCGTCATCATGGGTCTATCCGGCTCAGGTAAATCCACCCTGATTCGTTGTCTCAATCGTTTAGTTGAGCCGACCGAGGGTGAAATCCTGATCAATGACGAAGACTTGACCAAGCTTTCCGATCAAAAACTACTGGAACGCCGCCGCAAATATTTTTCTATGGTGTTCCAAAATTTTGCTTTATTTCCGCATCGTACTGTGCTGGAAAACGCTCAATTCGGCCTTGAAATCCAACATATGGCCAAAGATGAGCGCGAAAAAATCGCCGTTGATGCCCTCAAGCAAGTCGGCCTCGAAGGCTGGGAGGATGCCTACCCCAACCAGCTGTCTGGCGGGATGCAGCAACGCGTCGGTTTGGCGCGGGCGCTGGCCACGGATGGTAGTGTCTTGCTGATGGACGAGGCTTTTTCCGCCCTGGATCCACTGATCCGCAAGGACATGCAACAAGAAATCCAAGAGCTCCAGTACCGCACACAAAAAACCACCATTTTTATCACCCATGATCTTGATGAGGCACTCAATATTGGTGATCGCATCATCTTGCTCAAGGATGGTGAAATCGTGCAGGACGGTACCCCCGAAGAAATCCTCACTGCACCGGCAGATGACTATGTTGCCAAGTTTATCGAAGGGGTAGACAAAACCCGCGTATTGACGGCCAGTAGCGCCGCACGCCCCGTTCGGGCGACTGCCCGCCCCAATGATGGCCCCCGCAATACGGCGCGCCGTATGCGCGAGAGCGAGCTTGATGTCATGTTTGTGGTTGAGCGTGATCGTACCCTTGTCGGACTGATTTCAGCCCAACAACTCAAACGGGCGTTGCGTGACGATGCCGATAGCATCTCAGATTATATTGACCGAGAGGCGCCCACCATTGATCCAGACAAGCCATTAAACGAGGTATTTGGATTATTTGATGATCGTAGTTTGCCATTAGGCGTTATCGATGATGAGGGTAAGTTGAAAGGAGTTATTGTAAAAGGCGCTGTGCTCGAAGAGCTCGCCAAAGCAGGTGAAAACACCAACGGTAATGACGAAGAGATCACCGCAGGAGAAACGACATGAACTTAATTCCTGCAATTCCACTTTCCCGTTGGATCGAAGACGGGCTTAATTATCTTACCCGTCATTATTCTGGTATCACGCGCGGTATTGCCCGTATCACCGAGGGTGGCATTGACCTGCTCAATGATGTGCTGCTCTTTGTTCCTGAATGGTTGTTTATCGCCCTCTTTGCCGCCCTATGTTGGCGCGCATCAACCTGGCGTTTAGCTTTGGGGGCAGTACTTGGATTAGGTCTCATCTGGAATCTAGGCCTTTGGGTGGCCACCATTCAGACGCTCACCTTGGTTGTTCTCGCGACCATTGTTGCGGTAGTCATCGCCATCCCAGTAGGGATCATCGCCGCTTTATCACAGCGTATTTATCGCGTGGTGATGCCCCTACTAGATTTCATGCAGACCATGCCGGCCTTTGTTTACCTGATTCCAGCCATTCCGTTTTTTGGCATTGGTTCTGTATCAGCGATTTTTGCCACGGTTATTTTCTCGATGCCACCGGCCATTCGCTTGACCATTTTGGGTATTCGTCAGGTCCCTGAGGACCTCATCGAGGCGGCAGATGCGTATGGCTCTTCGCGGCGCCAAAAGCTGTTCAAGGTGCAGCTACCCCTCGCCTTATCCACCATTATGGCTGGGATTAACCAAACCATTATGCTGGCGCTCTCGATGGTCGTTATTGCGGCCATGATTGGTGCCGATGGCTTGGGTAGTGAGGTCTGGCGTGCCATTCAAAGGCTACGCCCCGGCGATGGTTTCGTCGCAGGTATTGCCGTTGTGATTTTGGCCATGTTACTAGACCGCTTGACCCAGTCTTTACAAAAACGCCAAGAGCGCTCCAGAGACGACTAAGGGCTTTGACCTTTTCCCTACTCGATGTCTCAAGCCCAGCCCGTCGGCTGGGCTTATTTTATTGGCCATGCAGCAGGGCTGAGGCCTCCCGAGCCGATTGACCCCTAACCTTTACAACTCTTGTATCGCGAGGCGGTATTTTATGCAGCAGCTCTGCTAGAATCTATTGTTTACGCGATGATTTGCAATCTGTAATTTATGCTTGACGTCCTTTTTCCCCTCATTGGCGGGGTGGGTCTATTTTTAATTGGGATGATGCTGCTTTCTAGGGGCTTGGTCGCCTTTGCAGGTCAATCCCTTAGGAATGTGCTCGTCAGCTTTACGGGCACCCCTTGGCGTGCTTTTGGCTCGGGCACAGTACTCACCGCCATGATGCAGTCTTCGACAGCGACCACCGTCACCTTAATCGGTTTTGTGAGTGCTGGGCTCATGCCCTTCGTCCAGGCCATTGGGGTGGTCATTGGCGCCAGTTTGGGCAATACCACCGCCAGCTGGGTGGTTTCAGGGCTGGCACTCAAGGTCAACCTCAGCTTTTACACATTGCCTCTGATTGGCATTGGCGCCCTCTTTCAATTATTAGGGCGTGGGCGTTGGGCGGATTTGGGCCTTTCCTTGTCTGGATTTGGGATTTTATTTTTAGGGCTACGCACGCTCCAAATCAGCATGACCGATGGTGCAGATATGTTTAATCTGGCCGCCCTGCCGGTGGGTAGTCTAGGCGCGCACCTGCTGATCATGCTACTGGGTCTGTTACTGAGCACCTTGCTACAGTCTTCTGCAGCGGCGATTGCAACGACTTTGACGGCTTTTGATGCCGGTGCCATTAACCTCGAACAAGGGGCGGCTGTGGTGGTTGGTGCAGCCATTGGAACGACTCTGACCAGTGCCCTTATCACCATCGGGGCGACCACCGCAGCCAAACGAACAGCATTGGCCTATATTCTGTTTAATTTCATTACCGGCCTGATTGCCATCCTGCTCATGCCGCTCTTTTTGTATGTGGTCAATCAATCCGTATTACTGATTGGTATCCAACCCAGTGCCATTGTGTTGGCCGCTTTTCATACCTTTTTCATCATGGTTGGGGCGCTGCTATTTCTGCCCTTTACGCAGCAGTTTGCCCGCTTGGTCGAGCGCCTATTACCTGAAAAAGAATCCTTTAAAATGCAGCACTTGGATGACAGCTTGTTGGGCATGCCAGACATTGCGCTCGAGGCCTCACAACGCACCCTGGAAAACGTTGCCCAAGAACTGTTTGAGAAACACAAAGAAGCCCTTGAGCACCAAGGCTTGGCCGTGCCACGGGAGTTTTTCCATCACATCCAAAACTCCCTCGAACAGCTATTTAGTTTTATCTCGCGCAACCAGGTTGAGGCCGGCGATGAGCGCCTCAGCCAGCAGCGTATTGCACAGTTGCATGCCGTAGATCACCTGCTGCGCCTAAACGCACGTACGCTGGGGGTATTTGAACATCAAGATACTCTAGATCCCGGGGCATTAAGCCTGACTGCTGATTACACGCTGCCACAAGTCGAACAAGCCCTCAGCTATGATGAGGAAACTGCCGATGAGCATTGGGTAGAGGGGATCAAAGAAAATGCAGGTAAAATCCGCGAGCTAACGGTAGAAAGCCGCCGCGAATTACTCAAACACCCGGATCGAGTATCTACCACGGGCAGCATCTTGCCCAAAACCGAGACATTGCGCTGGCTAGAGCGCAGCAGCCATCATATATGGCGTATTTGTAATTATCTGGTATTAGGGCGCGGGCGCTCCGAATAAAGCCCAATACGCCCGAACCTTTTTGAAACCTGATCAATGTGGAAAGAGTTTTCTCCACAACGGGGGCTGGCCTGCCTCTTTTTCTAGCCCTTGTAGGTACTGCTCGTGGGCCTCTATCGCCTGAGCATCGGGTCTGATCACGGGCAATGATTGGGCATCACCTTTGCTGGCCACCTGGATTTCTCCTACCTCCTCGGCATCATTGTTAAAGCCCATGATCAAGCTCTCTTGGCCGCGTGTCATGGCCAACCAGACGTCTGCAAGCAGCTCCGCATCCAATAAGGCTCCGTGCAGTACGCGGTGCTCATTAGAAATGCCGTAGCGGTCGCACAGCACGTCCAGACTATTGCGACGGCCGGGATGAATCTCGCGCGCATAGGCTAAAGAGTCGGTGATCTTGCCACAATAGTGTTCAAAAGGCTGATACCCACAGCGCTGCAGCTCGGCATCTAAAAAGCGCACATCAAAAGGGGCATTGTGAATAATCACCTCGGCCCCCTGCACAAACTCGACAATCTCTTGAGCAATATCCTCAAAAGGGGGATATTCGGAAAGAAACTCGGTGCTCAGCCCGTGCACGGCCAATGCCTCAGGGTCACTGTCGCGCCCTGGGTTTACATAGTGGTGCAAGTTATTACCTGTTAAGCGACGTTTATTGACCTCAACGGCACCGAACTCAACGATACGATGCCCTTCGTTAGGGTCTAACCCTGTCGTTTCTGTATCCAGGATCACCTGCCGCATAGATGCCTCCGCTGTCATTCAAGGGAAAAAATATCTGTAGGGCGCCGTCTCTCAGCTGCTGGTCGGCGCCCGCCTCAGTATTATTGCTCATCGGTTTGTCCCCGTATGATGGGATCCCGAGCGATATAAGTATAGGCTGCCGGCACCACAAACAATGTCAATACCGTACCAAATAACAGCCCACCAACCAAAACCCAACCAATTTGTTGGCGGCTTTCCGCGCCTGCCCCGGTCGCGTACACCAACGGCAGTACCCCCAACACCATGGCACCGGTCGTCATCAAGATGGGGCGTAAACGCATCTCACTGGCACGCACCACAGCAGCGTAGGCATTGAGGCCCTGGGCCCGCAGCTGGGTGGCAAACTCAACAATGAGAATACCGTGCTTGGTAATCAACCCCACCAAGGTAATCAACCCAATCTGACTATAGATGGAAAGCGTCCCACCGCTCATCCAGAGTGCAAATAATGCACCCGTCATGGACAAAGGCACGGACAACATGATGATAAAGGGGTTACGCCAGCTCTCAAACTGAGCCGCCATGACCAAGTAAATAAAGACCAAGGCCATCGCAAATACGAAATACATACTGCCAGAGGAATCACGGAATTCGCGCGATTGCCCATCGAGATCAGTTTGCACCGAAGGGGGCAAGACCTCATCTGCAACGCCCTGCAAATGCTCTAGGACCTCGCCCAGCGCATAACCAGGCGCGACTGAGGCCTCGACGATGACCGCACGCAGACGATTAAAGTGGTTGAGCGATTGGGGCGCCACCGTTTCCTCTACAGAAATAAAACTGCCCAGAGGCACCATACTGCCGCCTCGATTACGCACAAAAATATCACTGATGTCCGCCGGTGTTGCACGTGACTGTTTATCTACTTGGACAATGACATCATATTGCTCACCATCGCTTTCAAAACGCGTCACCTGGCGCCCCCCCAATAAGCTCTCGAGCGTGCGCCCCACCACCTCTACCGCAATGCCTGCATCGGCAAGCTTATCCCGGTCTATCTCGACCCGTAACTCGGGTGTATTTAAACGCAAGTCAGTATCAACGTTTTGCAGCCCTTCATAATCGATCAATCGATCAGTAAAGTTTTCAACCATCTCGGCAAGCTCACTATACGGAGCCTGACTCATGATCACAAACTGCACGGGTTTAGAAGTCGCACGCTGACCAAAGGACGGTGGGTTGGTCGGAAAGGCACGCACCCCAGGCAAGGCCTCAAAATGAGGCTGTAACTCGCGAGCAATACTCTGCTGCGAACGCTTGCGTTCATCCCAGTGCTTGAGACGCAAAATAGCAAATGAATCGGTGACAGTGGGAAATCCAATCACGGCCTGGTGGGTCTCTTTTTCAGGTATGGACTCGTATAAGGCCTCAATTTGCTCCACACTATTCAATGTATAATCCAGAGTGGATCCTTCAGGTGCGCTGACAATACCAAAAATCACCCCTCGGTCTTCTGTGGGTGCGAGCTCATTAGGAATTAAAGTAAATAAATAAGCACTGCCCGAGGCCACCACTAGACCGGCCACAATCACCAATAAGCGTAGGCGCAGGGCACGCACGAGTCCACGACGATAGCCTCGCGTCAGCGCTTGTAAGCCCCGTTCAATAAACAAATACAAACGGCCTGGCTTTTTAATCGGGCGCAGCATGGTAGAGCACATCATCGGCGTGAGCGTCAGGGCCACAAACCCAGAGACCAGCACCGCTCCAGCCAGTGTCAGGGCAAATTCAATAAATAATCGCCCCGTACGTCCGGTCGCAAAAGCCAACGGCGCAAATACGGTGACCAAGGTCAGGGTCATGGCGATGACCGCCCCGGTAATTTCCTTGATACCTATGATGGCCGCCCGAAAACGAGGAACCCCTTGTTCGATATGGCGGAAAATATTCTCAAGCACCACAATGGCATCATCCACCACCAAACCAATGGCCAATACCATGGCCAATAAGGTGAGGGTGTTGATGGAAAAGCCAAAGGCATACATCAAGCCCATGGCCCCTATCAGCGACACCGGAATGGTGACCAAAGGAATCAAACTGGCGCGAATATTACGCAGGAAAAACAAAATCACCAGCGTGACCAGCAAAGTGGCCTCGAGGATAGTATTAAATACCGAGCGGATCGATTCCTGGATAAACACAGAGCTGTCATAGGAAATATGCAACTGCATATTGCCCGGCAGGTTTTTATTGATCTCTTCGACCTCGGCACGCACCGCTGCCGATAAGGTGAGTGGGTTGGCCGTTGATTGTTTCGTCACCCCTATGGTGAGGCTGGGCGAGCCATTAAATCGAGCCATTACCCGTTCATCCTCGGGGCCCAAATAGATGTTGGTCATATCCCCTAAGCGCACGGGATAGCCATTAACGTGGCTGACCACAATATCTGCAAATTCCTTGGGCGTTTGTAAATCGGTGGAGGATACTACTGAAAACTCACGGTCGACTGATTCAATACGCCCTGCTGGAATTAATACATTTTGCTCTCGCAAAGCTTGCTCTACGTCTTGGACCGTCAGCCCAAATGCAGCCATCCGAGTGCGATCCAAATCGATGCGCATGGATTGCAACCGCTCACCAAACACGCGTATTTCTGCTGCCCCTGGCAACACCGAAAAGCGTGTTTTCAAATACCGATTAATATAGTCTGAGGCCTCAATGGGACTGAGATCGCCCATATTGACCCCCACATACACAATGGGGGTAGAGTCGGCCTCTACCTTGTTGATGATGGGTTCTTCGACCTCATCGGGTAAAAAACGCCGTGCGCGTGAGACCTTGTCCCGCACATCGGCGGCCGCTGCATCTGGACTGCGACTAAGATCAAATTTGATGTTGATGATACTGCGTTCAGAACGGCTCCGAGAGGTCATCACATCGACCCCCTCGATCCCCGAAAGCTGGTCCTCTAGCGGCTTGGTCACCTGACTTTCGATGACGTCCGGAGAGGCCCCCTTGTAGTTGGTAATGACCGATACTACCGGCTCATCAATGGCCGGATACTCACGCACACTCAGGCGGTCATAGGAGACCAACCCAATCAGCACGACGAGCAACGAAAGCACGGTGGCAAATACAGGCCGCCGGATACAAAACTCTGAAATATGCATAAATAACGCTTTTACTCAAAGGCCACAGTGCGACTTTCTGCCTGTACTTTCACACCATCGCGCACCTTTTGGAGTCCGGTGATTAATACCTCTTGCCCGGGCTCAATGCCACTCACCTCAACCCATCCGCCACGGCGAATGCCTATTTTTACACTGCGCCGACGCACGGTCTGATCAGGTTGCAACACAAAAATGTATTGCTCACCTGCGGAGGGTGCAATGGCCGACTCAGGAATCATGATCGCCTCGTGCTGCTCAAGGTGGACTTGTACCCGAGCAAACATCCCTGGGCGCAATCGCGCATCAGGGTTAGGGATGCGCGCCCGCAACTGCACGGCACGCCCCTGAGTATCCAAAGCAGGCGCAATCACATCAATCTGCCCAGGAAAGAACTCCCCAGATAAAGCATCAAAACGCAACGTCACTGGCGTGCCCTCGCGGACCATCGGTAAATAATGCTCGGGGATCTGGAACTCAACAAAGAGTGGATCAATGGCCTCGATACGCACCAAGTCCGTCCCTGGAGCGACATAATCCCCAACGGATACCAAACGGAAACCCAACACACCGTCAAAGGGGGCGCGAATGGTGGTTTTTTCCAATTGTGCTTGGGCCAAATTAGCCTGTGCCTGCGACACAGCCAGCTCGCTGGCAACCTCGTCACGGGCTTGGGCACTGATAAAGCCCTCTTGGCTGAGCTGACGCGCGCGGGCGTATTGGCTCTGTTTTAACTGCAAGTTGGCTTGTGCTTGGTCGTGTTCGGCCCGCAACAAACTATCGTCAATCTTTAATAACAATTGGCCCTGTTCGACCGCTGAGCCCTCTTTGAAATCAATCTCGGCCACCTTGCCAGTAATCTCGGCCCGTAGCATGACTGCATCGCGCGCCCACAAAGAGCCTACGGCCTGTACCTCAACCCCCAGTTCTTGGGCTTGAGCAGGCACCACATCGACGCGCGGCCCTACGGCCTCATCGGTGGGACTCGACTCTGTTTTTTTTGCGGCGGCCTCTTCGGCGGCGATGTCCTCACTCACCGCGTCTACCCCCGCAGCCTCATCGTCTGCGGAGGTATCGGCAGCCTCTGTTTCATCAGTGACGGTGGCTTGCTGATGGGCAGATGACGGCGCTTGCGCAGCCTCTTGCTGCACACGGTAACCATAAAACGCTGCTATCCCAATGCCAACTATCAGCAGCAACCAAATAATATGTTTCTTTTTCATTCTCGTGTCTGAGCGATGGACTCAACCCCCTTGTTAGCCAGTGCATCCGCGCGTTCATTCCCCGGGTCCCCGGCATGACCACGCACCCATTTCCATGTCAACTCATGCTGGGTAGAAAGTATATCCAATTTTTTCCATAGGTCGGCATTTTTTACAGCTTGTTTACCGGCCGTACGCCATCCCCTTTTTTTCCATCCCTCTAACCACTCTGTCATGCCCTTTTGGACGTATTGAGAATCCGTATGCACAATCACGGTACACGACCTCTTGAGTAGCGTCAGCGCCTCGATGACGGCCTGCAGCTCCATCCTGTTGTTGGTGGTGTTGTTTTCGCCCCCATAAATTTCTTTTTCATGCGCCCCATATTTTAATAAAGCCCCCCACCCACCGGCGCCGGGGTTGCCCTTGCAGGCACCATCTGTCCAAATTTCTACCACTTGTTTACTCATTATCGACATCACCTAATTGAGCTCGATGTGATTGATTGGTCGCCACGGGTCGGCCCTGATGGCGGTGTTTCATCTGACTCCAATCGAGACCGACCATCCGCATGCCGCTGACCCGTTTGACTGCCCGTATCACATAGACCGCCCCACCGATGGGCCACCAACGACGCCCCATACGCTCCATGAATTGCCAGCGACGAATCCAGCGCGGTGTCTCGCAATACGGAATATAGCCCCCTAAAAAGGACTCTTCCATATCGAATGACAATAACTCTAACCAGTCGCTGATACGATACGGAGAAACCCAGTGGGCGGCAGGCGCGGGCAAGCGAGGGGCCAGCCCCACCATGCGCTCGCGCAGACCCCATAAACTCAATGGATTAAAACCAGTAATAATGACGCGCCCCTCGGGCACCAACACGCGTTCTACCTCACGGAGTACTTGATGCGGATCATAAGCATTTTCTAATACATGAGGAAGTAGGATAAGATCAATACTCTGGGTCTCAAAAGGCAAGGCCTCAGGCTGCGCAGCGAGCAAATCATCCCTAGGTTGACTTGGATTTACTGGCTGTTGGGTATACCATTTATGCATGATGCGGCTGGTGCGCAACAAATCCCACTCGGGCAGGCTCACCTGCACGGCGTGGTAACCAAACACATTGGATACCAACCGATTGATTTGGCGCTGCTCTAACGCACGCACATGGCGCCCAATGGCTGTCTCGAGCCACGTGTTGAGGCTGCTCAACTCTGTCACAAAACCTCCATGACTATGATAAATGTACTAGAACAATCAGCCTTAAAAGGATTAGAACTACGTGCGGTATGCGCTTTCAAGGATAACTATATCTGGATAGCTCATAATGATACCCATGCCCTTATTGTAGATCCGGGCCAGGCTGATCCGGTATTGCATTATCTGCAAAAGCACGCCTTAGAACTGCATGCCATCCTCATCACGCACCACCATGCGGATCATGTGGGGGGCATTGAGGCCATTAAACAAGTCTACCCCAACGCCACCGTGTACGGGCCCGCTCGTGAAAACATCCCACACTGCGATCATACGCTTGAGGATGGTGATGAGATAGAGTTTCCCGTCTTGCAATTACAATTTCAGGTGCTTGACGTACCGGGTCATACCGCCGGCCATATCGCTTTTTTTAGTACTGGGCCGGATGGCGCACAGCCTTTTCTCTTTTGCGGTGACACTTTGTTTTCCATCGGCTGTGGCCGCTTATTTGAGGGTACCCCCGAGCAAATGCTCGCTTCTTTAGATAAAATTGCTGCCTTACCTGCAGATACGCTCATCTGCTGTGCCCATGAATACACGCTGAGCAACATCTTATGGGCCTTAGAGGTTGAGCCCACAAACACCCAATTACAGCAGTATCATCAACAAGTCGTCGCGCAACGGGCCCAAGATCAACCTACCTTGCCCTCACGTTTAGGGCTAGAGCTCGATGCCAATCCCTTTTTACGTACTCGCGAGCCCAACATCATCGCGGCAGCCCGTCAATACGCGGACGCCGATCTCACCCAAGACAGCGATGTATTTGCAGCTCTCAGACAATGGAAAAATAACCACTGACCGCCATGCCACTCATTGCCCGTTTTTCGCTGCTCATACTTATGGTCCTGGTGTCGGCCTGTGCGATGCGGCCAGCCTCCGACCAAGATGACTTTGTGACGGCCATCGACACCCCGCATACCATTGACCTGACCCAAGACCCCGATGATGTTTGGGTCCGTATTCGACGGGGGTTTGCCATCCCCAACCTCAACACCCCATTGGTTGATGAGTGGACCCGTTATTATGCCCAAAACGCGGCCTCAGTATTAACCATGAGTGAGCGGGCCAGCAAGTATCTTTATTTCATTGTAGATGAACTTGAAAGACGGGGCATGCCTACCGAATTAGCACTATTACCTTTTGTAGAAAGTGCTTTTAACCCCACCGCCTATTCTCGTGCCCATGCCTCTGGGCTCTGGCAGTTTATCCCCAGCACCGGCGAGCACTACAATTTACGCCAAGATAAATGGTTAGACGAACGCCGTGATCCTGTGGCTTCGACCCATGCGGCCTTGGATTATTTGTCTTATTTATTTGATTTTCAAGGAGATTGGTATTTGGCTTTAGCCTCATACAACTGGGGCGAGGGGGCCGTTCGGCGGGCCATTGAAAAAAATGAAAAGGCTGACTTGGGCACTGACTATTTATCTTTAAAAATGCCCGAGGAAACCCGTAATTATGTGCCCAAACTACAGGCCATAAAAAACATCATCCACAACCCCGTCGCCTATAACATCCAGCTGCCCAAAGTCGACAATGCCCCCTATTTCACCACCGTACGTGGGCCCAGTCATATGGATGTCGAGGTCGCCGCCATGCTCGCGGATATGCCCCTAGAAGAATTCATGTTTTTAAATCCGGCCTATACTCGGGACCTCATCCCTCAAGATCGACCCATTATCCTGTTGCCCAAGGAAAATGCTCGCCTCTTTGCAGAAAACCTGCACACCTATGAGGGCCGTCTGAGCCGATGGGAGGTCTATGAGCCCCGCCCCGGCGAGCGATTGGCGGATATTGCCGAGCAATTTGACATGGACGTCGCCGAATTACGCGATATCAATCACCTAGCGAGCAACGCCCAGCAGGTCACCGATCAGCAGGCCTTGCTGGTCAATGCGCATGAGCTCACGGATAACAATACCCCTGATACACAGCGTCTGGGGGTACAGGTGGCCTCTCTAGATGAGCTGCCCGCTCTCAACTCAAGCTCGTCGTCTCGAGCCGAAAACACAGAGAGCACCTCAACCACAACACAACGCTTGGTTGCACGCGAGGTACAACATAGCAATACCGCACATGATATTGAGCGTCGACCAGCCCGAGAAAAACAACCCGAAACCCGCCACTACACGGTACAACGTGGCGATACGCTTTATAGCCTTGCGCGTCGGTTTAATACCTCGGTGCAAGAACTACAAAAAACAAATAATCTGCGCGGCCATAATATTCCGCTTGGCAAGCGCTTGATCATACCCAGTCAATCGTTATAAACATTTATAATTTTCAAGGAAAACGCACCATGGCTTTTTTAAGCGGAAAAAAGATTCTTATTACAGGGGTTATCTCTAACCGCTCTATTGCTTACGGTATTGCCCAAGCCTGTAGGCAGCAGGGCGCTGATATCGCCCTCACCTATGTCGGTGAGCGCTTTAAGCCCCGTATAGAAAAGCTGGCCCAAGAGCTGGATGCTCAGTTTTTGCTGCCACTAGATGTCACCGATGAGGCCCAGGTCGATGGACTTAGTGACCGCATCAGTGAGCATTGGGAGGGCCTCGATGGCTTGGTCCACTCTATTGGCTTTGCCCCGCGCGAAGCCATTGCTGGTGATTTCCTCGAGGGACTATCGCGCGAGGCTTTTAATATCGCCCATGAGGTCTCAGCCTATAGCTTTCCAGCGCTGGTCAAAGCAACTTTGCCGCTATTAGAAGGGCGGCCAAGCTCGGTCTTGACCCTGACCTACCTGGGTGCTGAAAAAGCAGTCCCACACTACAATACCATGGGCCTGGCCAAAGCCTCTCTTGAGGCATCCGTGCGTTATCTCGCGGCCTCACTCGGCCCACGGGGCATTCGTGCCAACGGTCTGTCCGCCGGCCCAGTGCGCACCTTGGCAGCCAGCGGCATCCAAGACTTTAACAAGATCCTCAATTTTGTGGCCGCCAACTCTCCTTTGCGCCGCAATGTCACCATTGAGGATGTGGGCAATGCCGCGGCCTTTTTACTCTCTGATTTAGCGGCGGGCATCACTGGTGAAATCACCCATGTAGATGCAGGCTTTTTCAGTGTCACCCCAGGCATGTACCCTGCCGAAGAATAAACACAACGGCGCGACACTGTCTCGCGCCGCCAACCTAAGTAGAACGCTGCGCTGCCTGTCCATGCAGCGCCTTTTGCGCCTCGACGCGGGCCGCATGCTCTTGGCGTTTGGTCTCTTTCAATGTTTCCAAATTGGCACCCACATGAGCAATTTGGCGCTGTTTGGCGATGCGCATTTGCCGTTCGCGCTCACGTAACCGTGCAATTTTTTCCGGACTATGTGTGCCATGACAATAAGGGCATGATACCCCCGGCTCAAACTGAGGCATTTGACGTTCCTGCGCACTCACAGGCATACGGCAAGAGCGACAAAACTCATAATCGCCACGCTTAAGTCCGTGGCCCACCGAGACACGCTCATCAAACACAAAGCACTCCCCCACCCACATACTCTGATCCTCGGGGATGTCCTCAAGATATTGCAAAATGCCCCCCTGTAAATGATAGACCTCATCAAAGCCTTGGGTGCGTAAATAAGCCGTGGATTTTTCGCAGCGGATACCGCCCGTGCAAAACATCGCCACCGGAGGCTTGCCTTCGAGCACCCCGCCCGGTTGTTGCTGCTCTTGCACCCACTGGGGAAAATCTGCAAAGCTGTCTGTTTGCGGGTTGACCGCTCCCTTAAAGGTGCCAATGCCCACCTCATAATCATTGCGCGTATCCACCAACACCACGTCTGGGCGACTGATCAGTTCGTTCCAAGATTGGGGCGGCACATATTCACCCACCCATTCAGCGGTGCGCAGTTCGGGCACCCCTAGGGTGACAATTTCTTTTTTGAGGCGTACTTTTAAACGATAAAAAGGCGCTTGGTCGCTCCACGCCTCTTTGTGCTGTAGCTGAGCCATATTCGGGTCACTACGCAAATACGCTAAAACGGCACGGACCCCACGCTCGGGCCCTGCAATGGTGCCATTAATCCCCTCACGGGCCAACAATAAAGTGCCCACCACAGAATGCTGCGCACAAAAATCATATAATGGCGCCTGCAATTCTTTATAATCCTCTAGCGCTACAAAGTGATAGAGCGCTGCAATCAAATACCGTGACATAACATAAGGCCTTACAAATACCTACCCATAGAAACAATGCGGTTTAAACCATGACATCACCGACAAGTTTCTCACTATCAACTTTACGAAGATGATCATACGCTGATTTACGCGTGACGGGCAGGGCTATGGGGCATCTACGACACCTTTTAAACCGCTGACCAAGGCGGCTTGGAAATGAGGTTTTCTTTTCTCCACCAGCAGGATACAGTGTGAGTAGTTTGGTGCGCGCCGCGCGTTTGTAGTTTTCTTCTCTCAACCACAGCATCAATACAGTGACATGGATTCTCTGACCCAAGCAGTCCTTGGCGGCAGTATTACGGGGGTCGCCTTACATCGGTTTTTAGGCCGTAAATCTGTACTATTAGGCGCCGCACTGGCCACGCTGCCCGATTTGGATGTTTTTGTCCGCTACGCTGATCCCATCAGCAGCATGACTTACCATCGCGGATTCACCCACTCTTTATTTGTGCTCACGGCTTTTGCTGTATTCTTGACCCTCATATGGCGACTGTGGCGCCCTCATACTGAATACAGCACGCGCCGATTGTTTTTAGCGTTATGGCTGTGCCTCATTACTCACCCATTATTAGACGCCTTTACCAGTTTTGGGACTCAGCTATGGTGGCCTACTCAAGCCATCCCCACTTCGTGGTCAAGCATTTTCATCATTGATCCACTCTACACCCTGCCCTTATGTGTCGGGGCGTTTGCGGGGCTATTTTGGCGCCCCAACCCGACCATTCAGCGTCTGCTGGTGTGGGGGTTGATCCTCAGTACGGCCTATTTAGGATGGACAGTAGGTGCCAAATTCTGGGCAGAGCATCGTGCCAAAGCGCATCCTGTCCTGGCGCACCACGAGGTGGTGGACGTATTTAGCACCCCCATGCCCATGAACAGTATTTTATGGCGCGTGATTGCACGCACCCAAGAAGGCGAAGATTGCGAAATAATGGTGAGTTTGCTGGACTCGGGCCCCAAAGAAGCCCTATGCCTGCCCCATCAGCGCCACTATGCACAGTTGGTGCAGGATCATGCCCTATTGCAAAGGCTAGAATGGTTCACGGGCGGCTGGCTACGCTACGATCCTACGGATGGTGTATTGGTGGTCACCGATTTGCGCATGGGCGTGGGGCCAGGCAATAATAATTTCCGTTTTGCCATTGCCGAACTTGACCCCGAGGAGCACTGGCAACACCTCACCCCGTATCGTTGGCCAGGCATTACTGACTATAGCGAGCTAAAACACGTCATGCAGCGCATTTATCAGCCCGATCCCCCGCTGCCTCTAGAACGTTGGGCCGCTCAGGCCAAACTCAAAACCACCCATTGAGCCAAGGGGGCGGGCAGCCCCTGGCTGGGTGGTAAAGCACGAGAAAGTGAGTGGGCGCACGCTAGCCGCCACTAAGTGCTTTTTTTAGCCGCCTTTTTCGTTGCCTTAGTGCCCGCTTTCTTGGCCATTTTAGCGGCCTCCTTTTGAGCCCCCTTTTTCGCTGCTTGGGGTGCTGTTTTTTTTGCCGCCTGTGTCACGGTTTTCTTTGCTCCTTGGGCAGTCGATTTCTTTGCGGCCTTTTTAGCTGCTTTTTTGACTGCTTTTTTAGCTGTCTTTTTGATTGCTTCTTTTTTTGCGGCTTTTTTCGCGGCTTTTGGGGCGCGGGTGGTGGCTGTCGTATGCGCTGCGGCTGGGCTGGGCTCACCCGCTTGTGCTGCTTTTGTAGGGCGCCGTACCGGGCGCGGTAACTGCACCGCCTCAGGATTGATATGAGACTCACGCACCCCGGGGGACCACTGACTGGTCAAGCCCATCACACGGGCGACATGATCAAACCGCTCGTGCACGCCCGCATCGACATTGAGCACATCACGCAGCTCGGCAATTTTGGACACCGCCGCCCAAATAGATTGTCGGGCTGCATGATCCTGAACCAGAAGAGGTAGTGCCTCGATCGCCTGCTCGGGGTAGGCACGCACAATACGCCACTGCCGGCGCATGATGGGTCGCAATTCTTCTTGGCTGGGTAAATGCAGTTGATGACGCGCGTGACTGGCCAAATTGTGCAGCATATTAAATGCGCGCTCATCAATAAAGGTGCGCTCTCCCGCCATATAAATCAACACGCGGGCAAACGCCTCAGCAGTCCCTCCTTGATCAATTTCCAAGGCGGCCAACTCGCGGCGCAGTTCGCGGAGCTCGCTATGCAACGCCGAATCATCAGACTGCGCTACCTTTTGGGTTTCAGATGGGGCATCTAAGCCCACCAGAGCACGCGCATAAGGGTTGTCATACAGTGCATGAAAGGTCGCCTCGATGGTTTGATCACGTATGTCTCGATAGGCATTTAGCCCGTTAACCAACGCATTCCCCATCAAACGCTCCCAGGCCAAAAAGATATTGTCCTCAGCAATGGAGACGCGCTCTTGTTTGGCGTTACGCGCAGCCATTTGAGTGTACAGAGCCATCGGATTCAGGCTGGACCACAGGTAGTTTTCCATGCGGTTAGGGTGCAGGGCACGCATCCATTGCGGATTAAAACCTGTGCTCAATGCCCGTACCACAGGAGAAATAGCGAAATCATAAATATGTTGGTTGATCACCGAAATACGGTTGACCACCTCAAACCCGTGCTCATCGCTACGGCCATCATCCAGCGCACGAATATCATCTAGGGTCCGCGGCACAAAAGTCACCAAGTGACGCCCCTTAATCCATTGGGTATGAGGCATATGGGGGTGTAAATCTTCGATCTTTGCCTCATATAAACCCGGGGGCAATAAACCAATCAGATCCAATGCACCGACCAACGCCTCATGCTCACGTGAGGCCACACTTGAAGACACAAAAATCCCCAAATGGCCGATTTTTTCATGCAGGCAATACACAATGACTTGCTCATGCTCGCGGATATCTTCTACATCTTGGTACAGGTCCAAGATCCAATTTAATGCTTGAGGCGGCGGGGTGATATTATCCCCCTCGGAGGCAAACACGATGATGGGGCTGCGTATATTGCGCAAATTGACGTACCCATCCCCCACGGGGTTGTGCAAACGCCCCCGTGAAAGCTGATTACCCACAAAAAGGTTTTGTACGATCCAGTCTATTTCCTGGCGCGTCAGCAAAAAGTGCCCGTTCCACCAGCGCTCAAATTGTAAAAAGCGCTCTGTTTCAGTGTCTGCATTGGCGTATAAGTTGTATAACTTTTTCCAATAGGTATTGGCGGGGTCCAACTGCTCAAAGTTTTCGACTAAATAAGCCCCATCAAAAATGCCGCCTTGGAGATCACTGACAAAGGAGCTGGGCCAAGATCCCCCGACCACGCCCGCCGTATAACGCATGGGGTTTTGTCCCGCGCGGCCCGACCAATACGCCAAAGGCGCCCCAGCCAACAACAAAGGGCCGGCCAAATCGGGGGCCACGCTGGCCAATAATGCAGCAGCCCATCCCCCTTGGCAATTGCCGATAATAAAAGGTTTGCCCACCCGCTTGGGATCATGCAGCTGCGCGACCTTTTGCAAAAAAATCATTTCTGCTTTGACCACTGCCTCTATGGTTTGCCCCTCGCAAGGCTCAGGCCCGAAGGTGACAAAATAGCAGGGATGCCCTGCCGCAGCGACCACACCTATTTCACTACACAGCTTGGAGCCCGCAACCCCGGGGCCATGGCCTGCCCGAGGATCGATAATCACAAAAGGCTTGGCATCGGGATCAACGGGGTGATCTTTGGACGGTATGATGCGTAGCAATGAGTAATTAACGGGCTGCTCTAGGGTACGGCCATCCAGTACACATTCATGCTCAAAGACCAAAACAGGAGGCTTGCCTGCCTGAGTATGCTCAATAAACTGGTCACCACGCTGGCGCAATATATCTAAAAATAAAGCACTGCGCTGCTGGGCGTCCAGCCAGTATTCCGTAAACTGTTGCAGAAAATTTGCTGACATAACAAAGAACTCCCGAATTTAACCCATTGACCCCATGGTGTGCGTCAATCGGCGATGGGCAAACACAAAGAACACCAAACCAATGACCAACATGATGACAAAATCACGCCAAATCATGGTGAAATCAGCACCGCGGATCAGGACCGCCTGAGCATAAGAAACGAAATGCAAAGTGGGCGTTGCTGACATAATCCACTGTACCAGCTCAGGCATACTTTCACGAGGAGTGATGGAACCAGATAGTATTTGCAAAGGTAATAAGAGCAAAATAGCCATCAACCCAAACTGGGGCATCGTGCGGGCGAGCGTCCCCATATAGATGCCGATTGAGGTGGTTGCAAATAAATAAACAAAAGCCCCAAGCATGAATAAAGCGGTAGAGCCCCCCAATTGCGCTCCGATCAACCCTCGGATCATGACCTGCAGGGCAAAAAAACTACCCAATAACACCACCACCGCCATGGGCCATACCTTGGATAACATGATTTGCAAAGGAGTGATGGGCATGACCAGTAAATGCTCAATCGTGCCGTGCTCACGCTCGCGAATCAGCGCCGCCCCGGTCAAAATAATAGACAGCAGGGTGACATTATTAATGAGCCCTGTAATGCCCCCAAACCAAGCAGAATATACATTGGGATTAAATAAAGTATGCTGCACCAGCGCGACATCCAAAATAAAGGGGTTCTCCATTTGGCGCCTCAGATGCTGTTGAATCTCTTGTCCTAAAATGGTCTGTATATAGGATGCCCCGACCAAGGCCTGGCTCTGCCGAGTTGCATCCACATTTAATTGTATGGCGGGCTGGCGGCCTGCTTCTAAATCACGCTGAAACCCTGAGGGGAAATTAAGCACAAAGGTATCGCGCCCGGCATCCATGCCGGCATCAATCTCATCGCGGTCAATCAAGCGCGGCGGCAGAAAAAACGGCTCTTGCAACGCATCGATCACGCGTTGGGATAATTGTGAGCGATCCTCGTCAACCACGGCAATGGCCGCTTTATTCAGAGCATCGGGACGCTGCTTGGCATTGGAATAGATCACCCCCGAAAACATGAACACAATCAAAATCAGCATGCCCACGTCACGACCCAGGCTACTGAATTCCTTAATCCCTAGATGAAACACGGTTTGCACGCGATGCCACCAGGTATCTTGGATTTCCTGTGCTTTGGGTGTGGAATGTGGAGTAACGGGCTTGGTCATCTCATTTCGCCTGTTTTCTCAAAAATAACACCGACGCCAAAGTGAGCACGGGCACTGCGATGAGTAGCGGATAGAAGGAGTCACTTAAGGCCCCCCACTCCAACGCCTTGGCAAAGGTCCCCCGGCTGATGGTCAAATAGTGCGTCGTCGGGTAGAGTTGCCCTATCCAAGCGGCGACCCCCTCTAAAGAGGACACGGGATCCATCATGCCGGAAAACTGAATGGCTGGAATCAAAGTCCCCATGGCCGTGCCCGCCAGTGCTGCCACCTGGCTGTTGGTCAATGTAGAGGCCAGCAGGCCCACACTGGTCGTTGCCACCACATAAACAAGGGTACCCAACAGCAGAGTGCTAAAACGGCCTGTAAAGGGCACTTGGAACAAAAACAGTGCCATCAAAAATAGGGCCACAAAACTAAACATGGCCAATACAATGTAGGGCAACTGTTTCCCCAACAAAAACTCTAACTTGGTCACTGGGGTGGTATATAAATTTAGAATAGAACCCAACTCTTTTTCGCGTACCACCCCCAAAGCAGTGAGCATGGCCGGAATAAATATCAATAGCATGGGTATCACGGCTGGCACCATTGCCACCAAGCTCAATAAGTCTGGGTTATAGCGATAGCGCACCTCGATATCTACTGGGTTTTGAGGCCAAGCACCTTGGTCTTCTTGCCGCCAAGTACTCAAAATATGCTGGTGAATGGCCTGTGTATAACTTTGAATGGTTTCTGCCCGTTGGGGCATCCCGCCATCAATCCACATGGCGATTTCAGGGCTGTCCCCGCGGGCTAAATCACGACCAAACCCGGGGGGAATTTCCACCACCAAGGCTAAGTCCCCAGAGCGCATACGCGTGTGCAGATCATCGTAACCGCGTATGGGGACCTGCTCACTAAAATAGGCGGACCCAGCGATATTCAAATTGTAATTTTGGCTGGCGGTGGATTGGTCTAAATCATAAACAGCATACTGTAGATCTTCGACATCCATATTGATGCCGTACCCCATCACCAGCATCAGCAACACACTGCCTAATAGCGCCATCATCAAACGCACAGGGTCGCGCCGCAACTCTAGAGACTCTCGAAAACTATAGCTGAGTAAACGCTGTAAGCTAAATCGTTGACGGGCGGTAATGGGCTTTGTGCTTGCCGGCGCAGCGACTTTTTTATCGACGGGGGCCTCTTCCTCATCTTGTAGGGTCCCGCTTTGCATCGCCTCGACCAAGTAGCCAATAAAGGCATCCTCTAAATCTTTTGCACCGCGTTTTTGTATTAACTCTTTGGGGGTGCCTGTATCCAATACGACGCCCGCATGCATCATGGACATGCGATCGCAGTGCTCGGCTTCATTCATAAAGTGAGTGGACAAGAAAATCGTCACGCCATCACGTCGCGATAAATCAGCCAACAGCTCCCAAAACTTGTCCCGTGCCACTGGGTCGACCCCAGAGGTAGGCTCGTCCAAAATCAATACCTCTGGCTCATGCAGCACCGCCACCGCTAACTGTAACCTCTGACGTACCCCTAAAGGTAAATCATTCGGCAGCTGATGCCGCACCTCTTGCAGCTCAAAACGTTGGGCCAATGTGTCGACACGCTCTTTTTGCAGCGCCCGCGGCAAATGAAAGAGGCGAGCATGTAAATACAGATTTTGTTCGACTGACAGCTCACCATACAGAGAAAAACTCTGCGACATATAGCCCACGCGACGCCGTGTGGCTAGATTACTTGCATCAATGGGCTGGTCCAATAGGGTCGCCGTCCCCGCTGAAGGGGGAATCAACCCGGTCAGCATTTTCATGGTGGTTGACTTACCGCAGCCATTAGAGCCTAAAAATCCAAATATCTCCCCCTTGAACACCTGCAAATTAACATCATCCACGGCGGTGAAATCACCAAACTTTTTGCTTAACCCGTGCGATTCAATCACCACCTCATCACTGTGTGGCAGGGGCGGTATGCGCACCTCTCGGTGATGCTTTGTCTTAGCGGGGGGCAGCAGGCGTAAAAAAGCAGTCTCTAGGGTCTGGCTCTGTGTACGTTGCAGCAGCTCTTGGGGCCGCCCAGTCGCCAACACCTGCCCCTCATCCATGGCCACCAGCCAATCAAATCCACTGGCCTCATCCATATAGGCGGTGGCCACCAATACACTCATGTGATCCCGTCGCGCCCCGATACGTGCAATCAGCTCCCAAAATTGGCGCCGTGCCAGCGGATCCACCCCAGTGGTAGGCTCATCTAAAATCAACAAATCAGGATCATGCACCAGCGCACAGCACAGCCCCAGTTTTTGCTTCATCCCCCCGGATAACTTTTGGGCAGGCCGATCGGCGAATTCGCTCATGCCGGTGCTGGCTAATAATTCCTCAATGCGGGCATGACGCTCTTGCTTTTTTTGGCCAAAAAGGCGGGCGAAAAAATCAATATTTTCAAAAACAGATAATGTGGGATAGAGATTTCTACCCAAGCCTTGCGGCATATAGGCAATCCGTGCACAGTTGGCCTCGCGAGCAGCTTTATCGCGCATATCCACATCCAATACGGAAAGCTCGCCCTGCTGTATTTTGCGGGCACCCGCGATCAAACCTAAGAGCGTAGATTTACCCACACCGTCTGGGCCTATCACGCCGGTCACCGCACCACGAGGTAGAGCTAAAGAGACCTGATCCAACGCCAGCGTATCGCCATAGCGGTGGATCAAGCCATGGGTCTCAACCACAGGAGAGCATGTTTTGTGCATGACTGATTTGAATCAAAAAGAATTAGTCTGCAGCGGGGGTCACGGCCGCAGGTGTAGAGACCGGCAGTTGCACTGCCAAATGTGCGGGCCAGTCTGACTCAGCATCTAATCGAATATAAGCCACCCCGGGCACCCCTGTTTTGACGTAATCAATGTACTGATTGAGTAATTCAGGGGCAATACGCACCTTGGTGCGAAACATCAGCTTTTGTCTTTCGTCGCGAGTTTCCACAGATTTAGGCGTAAACTGCGCCACACTTGACACAAAACTCACCTCAGCAGGGATGACATATTGCGGCAATGCATCTAAAACAATACGTGCCTCTGCCCCCAAGGGCACGCGTCCAGCCTCTTTTTCCGTCAAAAAGACAGTCATATAGACATCAGACAAATCCACCAAATTGAGCACCTTGCCGCCATTACCTAACACCTCACCGGGCTGAGCAATACGATGTTGCACACGTGCCGTACGAGGTGCCTGCAGCTCTAAATCCTCGAGCTCGCTGCTCAAATTATCAATGGCGGCCTGGGCGGCGTGGATGTTGGCCTGAGCTTGGGCCACCTCGGCCTCAGCCGCCTGAACCCCTGCCTGGATGGCATTGATTTGTGCTTTTGCGACCTGCAGCATGGCTTGGGCATTTAAAAAGCGCGTCTGGTCATTATCCAACTGCTGGGCTGAAATCGCCCGTTCTGCTGCCAGCTTTTGCGAGCGCTGCCATGTTTTTTCTGCTAAAGACAACTCGGACTGGCGCTGCCCCAACGTGGCCTCAGCCATCGCCTCATCTGCTTGTCGTTGTGCCACCTGCGCTCGGGCCGCCTCGAGTCCACTTTCTGCCTGTGCCTTTTGGGCCTGTGCCTGCGCCAACTGTGCATTGAGCGATCGCGGGTCCATACGGGCGACGATCTCACCTGCCTGCACGAGATCCCCTTCACGTACCAACACCTCTTTGAGGCGACCCGACATTTTGGCCGCCACGTCAATCTCAGTGGCCTCTAGGCGCCCATTACTAACGGCAAAGCGCTCATCTGTGGTTTGTCCATATTCATGCCACCACCACGCCCCTGCGCCTAATAAAATAAAAACACCCAGCAGGATGTAGATCCAGTTAATACTTCTTTTTTTTTGCGCCATCAAATTCCCTGATTAAACAATTAAGGCTACTCTATATCTTTAATTATAGACAGTGCTTGGTGTAGAGTGTCCTGCGTTTTCGCAAAACAAAACCTAATTAAAGGTAAATCAGGGTCTTGGTCATAAAATGCGCTGTAGGGAATGGCCGCCACCTTGTAATGCGTCGTTAGATAACGACAGCATTGCGCGGCATCTAGATCTGCCAACGCCTGAATACCGCTATAGTCAGCCGTAATAAAATAACCGCCTTGGGGGATTAATAAACGCCATGCAGTGCCCTGCAGCCCGCCTATGAATTCTTGAAGTTTGGGGAAAAAAACATCAGCCGAGGTTTCGTCAGCCGTCGCATCGCGCTGCATTAAATCAGCCAGCGCCCACTGCGCAGGAGTGTGCACGGAAAAAGTATTGATGCTGTGCACCTTGCGAATTTCAGCCATCAAAGCAGCCGGGGCATAACAAAAGCCCACCTTCCAACCGGTTAAATGATAGGTCTTGCCAAGTGAGCCAACGACCACACTGCGCGCTTGCAAAGCCGGTAAAGAGGCCACACTACGATGCTCTAACGGTGCATAGACCAGATCGCTGTATACCTCATCACTGAGCACAATTATTTCCGTATCCGCCACGATCTCGGCCAGCTGTTGTAAATCATCCTGACTCAGCACCGTCCCACTCGGATTGTGCGGTGTATTAATGATGATCATGCGCGTGGCCGCCGATACCTGCGCCTGGACCTGATCCCAAGGAACTGTAAACGTTTGAGGATCCAGCCCAACCCGTTTAATGACCCCGCCTGCTAACGTCACAATAGGCTCATAAATGTCATAAGCCGGCTCTAGGATAATCACCTCGTCATTTTGCTGCACGAGGGCCAGCACTGCAGAAAAAATCGCCTCACTGGCACCCACCGTCACCGTAATCTCTGTCTCTACATCGTAGGCTGCCCCTTGGAGACGCTGCATTTTGGCCACCAACGCTTGGCGCAAAGCAAGCACGCCATGCCCTGGTGCGTATTGGTTATAGCCCGCCGAGATGTAGTGCTGCATACGCTCGGCCAATTCGGGGTCAGGAGGAAAATCTGGGAAGCCCTGAGCCAAATTTAAGGCCTGATGCTCTGCTGCCAGGGCGCTCATGACAGAGAAAATATTAGGCCTGAGATGCGGTAGTTTGGATGTGATGCGCATGGGAGCTCCTTGATACATGAATAACGGATCCACACTCTTATTCTAGTATGTTCCCATCACCAAGGAGCCAAACAAAAAGAGCCTGACTCAGTCAGGCTCACATTCACATTGCGCGAACAGATGCGCTCAAATAAATTTCATACTGAGGCGTCTGTCAAATGCCTCAACCTTAGAGGAATCCCTCTTCTAATTGCATACCCCATTCGGTCTTTGCCGGCTGACGGCCTCGTGTTACAGCTTGTGCAGTAAAAAACTTTCCAGCTCGACGATCAATTTTTTCAATCACACGTAACACGTTTGGTATCCATCTCCATTTTACATCGACCAACTGGCGCGCACTCGAAGCCTGGGCAAAGGTTGTATTTGCAGACGCAGCCAAGTTGCAATCAATCATTTAAAAAACCCTATAAATAAAAGTTAAGTTGTTTTCTTCTAACAACAGTTTCTATTCTAGGGTAAACCCTAATGAATGTCTAGGGGTAAACCCTAGGGTGCGATTAAAGCCTGACCAATCGGTAAAAGCTGTTGCAGCTGTGCAACATCTGCGGCATATTTACAAAAATCTTATACGCATAAATTTTTGTCAGTATTTGATTGCTCGGCACACAAGGCTTTCTATAATGGGGTTAAGCGGGGGCTTTTTATTAAATCGATATAGGCTGCCCTCTGAAATTCCATATGCAGCAAACAAAAACTTGACAAAGGAGATTCCTATGGCTGAACAATGGCTAACCTCTCTCATCACAGACACCCCGCAAGAAGGGTATGAGCTCGCCATCGCGTTGAGCCGCCGTGGCGTACGTTATACTCAGCCCGATCCAGAGGTTTTACACCGACTGCGCCCTGAGTATGCCGAGGACGCCAGCGAGCTCACTGCTGCCTCACAAGTCATTGCTATCAATTTTCAGACGGTCGCTGCAGCAAATAACTACTGGCGGGATTAATGCTGCCAATGGCTGGACTCTATTGGTTTGCTTTTTATTTTTAGACAGAAAAAAGCCCGTGCACATAATGGCACGGGCTTTTTGTATCCCTCTCGGTTGAGCCATGCTGGTGATTATTTAAATAGGCTCAAACCCGATTTCCTCAACCAAATCGCGTAGTTTTTCAATTTCCGCATCCCATAGCGCCTGAGACTCTTCAACACTCATTTTACTTTGAACAATACGGCCCTCGGATTCTAATTGCTTGCGTACCTCAGGCTGCTCGAGCGCATACGCCACCGCCTCGTTGAGTTTTTCTTTGATCTCCACAGGGGTACCCTCCTTAACAAAGTACCCGCCCGGGATGCTGTAATCATAATCGCCGATAATGGTGCTCTCGCTAATTGTCGGGATATCTTTTAAAGGCTCGGGCAGCTCATTGCTCAAACTACTGATAATCTTTAGCCGCCCTTCATCTTGTAACCCCAGCATGGACACCTGAAAGGCCAAAATAGCAAAATCAATAGAGCCAGCCGCCAAATCTGTGATTGCGGGGGCGGCCCCTCTATAAGCAATATGCTCTAAAGGCGCCCCTATATCCTGACTGATTTTTTCGCCGATTAAATGATACAACGATCCGGTGCCCACCGTCCCATAGGTCAAGGGCTGATCAGCAGCGTCACGCGCCATCTCAAGGAGATCATCCAAACTATCCACCCCCAAACCCTCACGCACCAGCACCACCAAGGTAGCATCTGTAATGGCGTGCACAAGCTCAAATTGCTCGGGTTCATATTCAACAGCGCTATTGACAAAGGAAGGCAGTATCAGCTCATTAGGAGAACCATGAAAGATCTGGTACCCGTCTGCTGGCAGCGACAATAAACGATTACCCGCTATTGCGCCGGTGGCGCCCCCGATATTTTCTACAATCACCGTTTGTCCCAAGGACTCACCGATGGGCCCATTAAAAATACGCGCTGAGGCATCACTGGCCCCGCCCGCAGGATAAGGCACTATCAAACTGACTACTTTGCGGTCAGGGTAGTTATCGGCTGCTTGTGTCGTTGAGAAAAAGCCAAATACCAAGAAAAGCAGTGCCAATAATGCACGCGAGTACCTCTTGATCATGTCGAGTCTCCTCTATTAGGTAGTTATTAGCGCACAGTATAAAAAGACCCAGTCATGCAAACAATGATCCCTGCAGCGGTAAATTGATGCATAAAATGCACTGATAAATCATGGGCTTCATCGGCGATGAGCATCCATCACTTTATTGAGTCAGCCGCCCTGGGTAAGGTGGCATAGGCGGGCACCTGTTTTTTTAGATGCTCGAGCAATGCGACCGCAGCTGGACTGAGGTATTTCCCCTGCCGCGTGACAGTGCCAATGCCACAGGAATTAAATATCTGATTCGCCATAGGCAGCAATACCAAATCTGGCAATTGATACGTATGCACAAAAGAGGTACCGCTTAAAATATACCCTAACCCAGCATAAGCATACTGCCACAACGCCCGATAAGACGAAGTCACAAAATCAAAATTTAACTGCACGCGTTCATCTTGCTCGGCCTGAGAGATAAACTCGCGTAACCCAAAGTGCTCTTGCAATGACGCCCCTTTATGAGGCAATAAATCCGCCAATGTGAGCGGTCGGTGGATGGCCGTCAATGGATGGTCTTTGTGCACCACCGTTTGTATGGGCGAAGAGGTCCACAGATGATGGCGTCGCAATCGTACATCTTGTGTCGCTTGATAAAGTAAAGCCATATCCAGGCGATCCTCGAGCAACCCCTCAATGAGTGACTGCGAGCCAGCCACCACTAATTGGATTTTGATACTGGGGTTTTGAGCCATGAACTGAGTAATCACGGGATAGAAAAACAAATCCAACATCCCCTCACCTAACCCCAATGCTATTTGCCCGCGCTGGGCTTGTCGGTGCTCGTTGATGCATTGGTACAGTTCTCGTGTAAGTTTGGCCTGTTGTTGCGCATAGTTTGCCAAAATCAACCCCTCTTCAGTCGGCACGACCCCACGCCCTTTACGCGCCAGTAGGGTCATCCCAACCTCTGTCTCGAGCTGTGCTATCGCACGGCTAATAGAAGAGGCATCAACATCCAATACTTCTGCAGCTGCGCGCAATGAGCCACTGAGCACAACCTGCTGAAAATAAAACAGGCGTTTGGTATCCGGCGTGTGATTCATAAATGCTCCGTTGAGATTTACGCAACAATACTATTCACAATAGAGCATTGGACCCATTAGCAAAATCGGGGAAAATGGGGAGTACATAAATTAACGTAGGATGAGACAACACAATGAGCTTTAGCCAAAACCTGATTTCCAAAGAACTCACCCAGCAAATGCAACAATGGCGTCGTGATATTCACGCCCATCCAGAAACAGCCTTTGAAGAGGTGCGCACGGCCAAACTCGTCGAAGAAACACTGCTTGATATGGGCCTGCCTGTTGAAACCGGCATTGCTCAAACAGGGCTGGTCGCCATATTGGAAAATGGCGCGGGCCCCACCATTGGCCTGCGGGCCGATATGGATGCTCTCGACATTCACGAATTGACGGGCAAACCTTATGCCTCTAAATACCCGGGGAAAATGCACGCCTGCGGGCATGATGGGCACACGGCCATGCTGCTAGGAGCCGCACGCTACCTCACCGAACATCGCCCATTCAAAGGCACCATTCATTTCATTTTCCAACCTGCTGAAGAAAACGAGGGCGGTGCCCGTGTCATGGTTGAAGAGGGACTGTTTGAGCGCTTCCCCTGTGATGCTGTTTTCGGTCTGCACAATGCGCCCCGCATGCCATTGGGGCATTTTGGCATTCGCACAGGCCCCATGCTGTCAGCTTCTGATTTTTTTGAAATTGAAATTACCGGGACTGGCGCCCACGCCGCCTACCCCCAATCAGGCACCGATGCCATTGTAGCAGGCTCTCAGTTAGTGCTGGCATTACAACAAATAGTGAGCCGCAACAACGATCCCCTCAATCCATTGGTCGTCAGTGTGACTGAGTTTCGGGGTGGCGATACCTGGAATGTACTGCCCGAAAAAGTCGTCATACGTGGGACCTGCCGCTGCTTTTCCGAAGAGGTGCGCCACCAGACCAAAAAGCGCTTTGAGGAAATCTGCACCGGCATACAATCCCAAAGTGGGGCAACGGTACAACTAAATTACATCGAGGGCTACCCGGCCACCGTGAATGAAGAAAAAGCCACTCAATACGCTATTCGAGCCGCTCAGCAAATTGCCGGTAAAGAGCGCGTCAATACTGAGTGCCCCCAAAGAATGGGCTCAGAGGACTTTGGTTTCATGCAGCAGGCCTGCCCAGGCGCCTATATTGTCATGGGCACCTCAGAAACTGGCTCTGAGGCCAACGTACATAACCCATACTATGATTTTAATGACAATGCCCTTGGCCTCGGGGCGGCGTATTGGATCGAGCTGGTCAAACAATTTTGCCCTGCTTGAGTGCGGTTTACCCCACTAAAACCTAGAGACGCCACATTGCCCTAAGCCGGGAGCCCCAACTCCCGGCAGGCCCTCTAGACAGGTTGCCCAACGGTCGACCAGTCATCATTTTGATCACGATCCATGAGCTCTTGTTGGCGGGCACGATAACGTTCAACCGCCGCCTCTTTAACGGGACCAAAGCCACGGATCTCTTGGGGCAGACGGACGAGCTGCAACTGATAATCATAGTTATGCTCGCTTAGGCAGTCGGTGATCTGCTCTATTTGAGCGATAAACTCATCACGCAGGGCGCGCTCCATTTTGCGTTCTGCTTGATAACCAAACACATCCAACAGCGTCCCCCGCAGAAATTTGGCACGTGCCAACCAAGGCATCAACCGCAGTACCCATTGACCCATGCGGCGTTTCTGCGGTCGGCCATCACTGCCCAAACGAGTAATAAAGGGCGGTGCCAAATGCAAATTGAGCCTAAAACCATCCTCAAACTGATCGTGCAAAGAACTCATAAACGATGAGGAGGAAAATAAGCGGGCAACCTCATACTCATCTTTATAAGCCATCAACTTGTATAAGCTGTGCGCCGCCTGCACCGTCAGCTCTTGAGCACCTGGTCGCACCCTTGATTCGGCCTGCTCTAGGCCCTCGATCAAGGCTTTGAAGCGTGCGGCATAGGCCTCATTTTGATACGCCACCAAACGCGGCAGATACAAATCTAATGCTGCCTGCACTGTTTCCGGGCGTTGCCCAGGCCGCCCCGTCTCTTGCGCGGGCTCAAGTAAAGCGTCGAGCACTAGAGGATCATGCGCCCACACCCGCCCCACCTGAAAGGCGAGCTTATTAGCTTGTACCGCCACACCATTCAACTCAATTGCCCGTTCAATAGCGGCCAATTGCAAAGGAATAGCCCCGCGCTGCCAAGCCACCCCCAACATCAACATATTGGACAAAATACTGTCTCCCAGCAGGCGCTCTGCCAAATGATACGCATCCAAGGCGCGGCTGTGATCCTCACCGACCTGCTCAGTGAGCTGCTCTACCAATGCCTGACGGGGCATCTGCACATCTGGTTGCGCGGTAAACTCAGCCGTTGGTGCTAAATAGTCATTAATAAACACCTGCGTATGGCCGGGACGCACACTGCGTGCGGCGTCTGGGTTGGTCGCAGCCACCGAATCGCACCAAATCGCCACATCTGCCTGCTGCTCATCGATGCGCACAGGCCCATGCAACTCATCACCTGCCCCCAAACGCACGTGGCTAATGACTGTCCCACCCTTTTGTGCCAAACCTGTAATATCTAATACCGAAGAAGCACGATGCTCGAGATGAGCAGCCATAGCGACGATAGCACCGATGGTCACAACCCCCGTACCACCAATCCCCGCCACCAGTAAATTACAATCTGCGGCCTGAGCCTTGGGCAGCGCTGCATCCTGTAAACTCTCCTCGAGATGCGCGCCTAGCGTGTCAAAATCCAATCCCGTGGCCTTGCGCGGCGCTGCATCCAGCACAGAAATAAAACTCGGGCAAAAGCCCTCAACACAACTATAATCCTTGTTGCAGCTGGATTGATCAATGGCTCTTTTACGCCCCAATTCAGTTTCTAGGGGGACCACAGACAAACAATTAGATTGCACACCACAATCGCCACACCCCTCACAAATCTCTGGGTGGATATAAATGCGCCGCGCAGGATCTGGAAACTGATTTTTTTTGCGACGGCGACGCTTTTCGGCTGCGCAAGTCTGATCGTGGATGAGCACCGTCACCCCAGACATCGCCCGTAGCTCACGCTGCAACCGATCTAACTCACGACGGTGATGTACCTCTACCCCTGCCGGCAGAGCAACCCCCTTGTACCGCTCGGGCTCATCGGTCGTCACCACGACCTTGGCCACCCCCTCGCCAATCACCTGTTGGCAAATACGCGGCACTGAAATCGGCCCATCCACAGGCTGCCCGCCCGTCATGGCCACCGCATCATTAAATAGAATCTTGTAAGTAATATTGGCGCCCGCAGCCACCGCCTGACGAATGGACAAATAACCTGAGTGGAAATACGTCCCCTCGCCCATATTTTGGAAAATATGCGCCCCCTGCATAAATGCCGAAGCACCAATCCAATCCGCCCCCTCGCCCCCCATTTGCGTCAGCCCCTGGGTATTACGATCCATCCAGGCGGCCATATAATGGCACCCAACCCCCGCCAACGCCTTGCTGCCCTCTGGCACCCGCGTTGATGTACTGTGCGGACAACCTGAACAAAAATAAGGGCGGCGCGTCAAACCAAAACTATGCAACGGCTTGACCGTTGGCGCCACAATCGCCTGCTCAGGCTGATCAGCAAACCGAGCATCAGACTGCGCCAACCACCGCAGCAAAGCCCTTTTGACAATGGACGGACTCAACTGCCCCGAAGAAGGAATCAACGCGGCCTGCTGCGCATCTTTTTTACCCACCACCGTCGGTTGATGGCGACGCCCATAAAGCAAATTTCTGACCTGCGCCTCTATAAAATCGCCCTTTTCCTCCACAACCAACACATGATCCAAACCGCGCACAAAATCCAACAAGCCAGTAGCCTCTAAAGGCCACACCAACCCAACCTTATAATGGCGAACCGCAGGAAAAGAAGACCCATACTCCTGAGCCAACAGATCTAAGGCCTGCTGAACATCAAGCGTACTCTTGCCACTACTGACAATCCCCAAACGCGCCTCAGGCGCCGCCTCTAACAAACGATCCAACGGATGAGCACGTGCAAACTCTTCGACAGCACGCAAACGCAACTCAATATTTTGCTCAATCTCGGGAGTTAAAAAAGGACGCGCATCATAACTGCGTGCATGCTCAGAAGGCGTCTGTAAAATATCAAACATTGGCACAGGCGGAATCTCAAAGCTGCGCCCACTCTCAACCGTCTCGGTAATCGCCTTAAACGCCACCCATGCCCCAGAATAACGAGACAACGCCCAGCCCCATAAACCGAAATACTCGTACTCTTGGACCGAGGAAGGATGCACAATGGGCATACGCAAATGACGCAACGCCTGCTCACTACCATGAGGGACCGAAGAAGACACCCCAGCATGATCATCACCCACCACCACCAACACCCCACCTCGATGGCTGGCACCCGCCGCATGACCATGCAACAACGCATCACCTGAGCGATCCACGCCCGGGCCCTTGCCATACCACATGCCAAACACCCCATCCACCTCTTTATCGGGATGCGTGTCTAACTGCTGCGTCCCCATCAGCATCGTCGCCGCCAAATCCTCATTAATGGCTGGCTGAAAACGGATATTGGCATCTTGTAATTCTTGTTGATGACGCCACAAAGTCGCATCTACCCCACCCAAAGGGGACCCGCGATAACCAGAAACAAAACCGGCTGTATTCAAACCCTGTGCCTGATCACGCTGCGCCTGACTCAACAACATGCGCAACAACGCCTGCGTCCCCGTAAGGAAAATGCGCCCGGACTGAACCTGAACATTTTGATTTAACTCATACTCTAAATTAATTGTCTGACGCATAACAACCTCCTTTAAACCCATAATACTTTCTTTACAGCGCTATTTTTTTTCCTTTTTATTGCGTAAAATCCCTAATAAACCAAACAAACATTTGGAAAAGGAGGAAAAATGGATAAGATTGACCTAAAAATACTAGGATCCTTGCAAAACAACGCCAAAGCCTCGGTACAGCAAGTCTCAGAGCAAGTCGGCCTATCCGTCGCACCCGTCTGGAGACGCATCAAAAATTTGGAAGAAAAAAAGATCATCACTGGCTACCACGCAGCAGTAGACAGAAACTTGGTAGGCCTACAAAGCTGCATGTTTGCGCAAATAAGCCTCGATAGACACTCATCCAACCGAGTGGAAAACTTCATCCAGGCAGTCATGGACGCACCCGAAATCGTCGCCTGCTACGCCGTCACTGGCGATGCGGACTTTTTACTGAAAATAGTGGTACCAGACCCAGAACAATACGATCGATTCCTACATCGATTCTTTTTCAACCTACCCGCAGTACGCCAAACCCGCACCATCGTCGTCTTAAGGGAAATCAAAAACCAACCCCAACTGCCCCTCATGTGGTAACCCAACAGCACCTGCCCAAACAGCTACCTACCTAAACGGCTACCTACCCAAACGGCCGGAAGGGAATGTTTTGCAGATGTTTCGAGCGAAGCGAGACATCAAAAAACAGACCCTGCAGGCCGACCCAAAGCTCGCTATGGAGCCAAAACAGCTGCCTACCCAAACGGCCGGAAGGGGATGTTTTGCAGATGTTTCGAGCGAAGCGAGACATCAAAAAACAGACCCTGCAGGCCGACCCACAGGCTCACTACATAGCCCAAACAATCAGCATTGCAGGCATCGTAATGAAGTTTCCTCGGGGCCTTGCTCGCTAAGGCTCGCTGCGAAGCCCACTCACAAACTTCTTACGAGCCTGCTCCCGCATCAACAGCGAGCTAAATCAACACGGTCAGCACAGCACCTGCCCAAACAGCTGCCCCCAAAAACGGCCGGAAGGAGATGTTTTGCAGATGTTTCGAGCGAAGCGAGACATCAAAAAACAAACCCTGCAGGCCGACCCAAAGCTCGCTATGGGGCCAAAACAGCTGCCCACCTAAACGGCCGGAAGGGGATGTTTTACAGATGTTTCGAGCGAAGCGAGACATCAAAAAACAGACCCTGCAGGCCGACCCACAGGCTCACTACATAGCCCAAACAGGCCACATTGCAGGCATCGTAACGAAGTTTCCTCGAGGCCTTGCAAAAAAAAAGCCCATCGATAAACGATGGGCAAATTGGAGGTCAATTGATTGTCGAGAACATCGACTAAAACTACTAGAAACTAAAGCACCTCATCCTTAAGGTGGTACCAGCGATACAAGAATCGTTGGCCCAGTCGGCGGAAAGGTGCAAATATAGGTGATTCGATGGCATTCATCACATTGGGATAAGGCAGGCGGCCTTCAAAAATGGGCAGGTCGAGTTTGTGGCCTTGGCCTGCGATCCATTCCGCCATGCGTTTACCCGCTTGGGCCGAGTACATGACCCCATTGCCTCCGTAACCCATTGCGTAGTAAATGCTTTGGCTGGGATCGGGTTGAACAATGCGAGGCATCATGTCATGGCTGACATCGACCCAGCCCCACCACGAGTATTCGAGTTCGATGTTTTTCAATGCAGAGAATTTACGATGCATGGCCGCACGCAGGAGGTCTTCGTATTGTTGTTCCGGAGCGTGGCGACCTGTAATTGCACTGCGGCTACCTATTTGTAGGCGGTTGTCAGGCAAGAGGCGATAATAATTTCTTAGTACCCGTGTGTCAGTCAAAATCTGGTGGGTATGGAATTTACATGCCTCAATTTCATCATCGGTCAGCGGGCGCGTGACGATGGAGTTTGACAGAATGGGCATTAGCCTATTCTTGAACTCGCCATGCAGGCTATTTGAGGTATAGCCCCCTGTTGCCACACCCACTGCTTTTGCTTTAACGACACCGCCAGGGGTGCGTAGGTAATGTGATCCGCCCCGGGTTTCCCACCCCAGCACGGCGCTGGAGGGGTGCACTGTTGCCCCAAGGGCACGTGCTTTGCGCAGATACCCAAAGGCGAGCTTACCAGCATGGATGCCAATCCCTTCGGGCTCATGCATGGCGCCGTGTGCTTCATTATCATTGACCCATTCATTGCGTACGGTATCTTTATCCAAGATGCGCGCGTTGTAGCCAAAGGTATTACGCAGCAGCTCTGCTTCTTTTTCGAGCTCGGGCATGACGCGTGCTCGGTGCGCGATGTACAGGTGTCCACCGGGCTGGGGATCGCAGTCGATGTCTTTGATGAGCTCTTTGAAATTTTCCATGCCCTCAACGCATTCTTGATGCATTTTGAGTGCAACATCTAGGCCCCAACGTTTGATCCATTGAGAGCGTTTGAGTCGTCCAGAGGCACATTGTGCTTGGCCACCGTTACGTGTACTGCAGCCCCATGCCGTACGGTTGGCTTCCAGAACGGTGGCTTTGATGCCATGCTCTTGGGCTAGGTAGATTGCCGTTGTCAGACCAGTAAAACCAGCACCGATAATGGCAACGTCTACCTCAATATCATGGGTAATGGGTCCGTCATCCTCGGGTGGGGCGCCCGCGGTGCCGATCCAATAGGTCGGCGCATAATCTGTCCCCACGCCAGGGGTGGCATCGAGCATGGGATCATAGGCGGGATCGTAGCTCTTTTGCGCAGGCGTGGCCTGACCTTGTTTTAACTCTTGCCCTGTATCAGATGCTGTCATGTCTTTACCTCTACTTTACTGCGGGTCTGTTTTTTCTGTATGCGCTTTTAATGGCGATTTTGTCACCCGAAAAAGTAAACAAATCCACCATGCGCGCCTCGTGCTTGCCTCCCTCTAGATCGGTGCCACGGAACAGTGAGGTGCTCATGGCTCGGTTATCGTCCAAGATAAAGATTTCAGGCTCTAACCAGGCGGCATCGGGAATGTTGGTCCAAGCTGCCTCAAAGGCCGCTTGCACTTGCTCGCGCCCCTCATGAACGGTGCCTTGCTCGGTGTCACCAGCGATGGTGTAAAAAGCGCACTCGTCTGCGGTCAGGCTCATGATGGTATCAATATCATGGTCATTCCATGCCTGCGTGTACTTTTTAAGGGTTTCGAGCATTTTCTGTCTCTTATCCATTTGATGTGCTCCTTATGGATGAATGAGTAGGCCTGCCTAGGATTACTGTGCGGCAGGTAGACTGTCAGTTTCAATCATGCCCTCGATGGGCGATGAGGCCTCGGCCAAATATCTCTTTTTAGGCATACGCCCAGCCAGATAAGCATCGCGACCCGCGGCCACTGCACGCCGCATGGCGCGCGCCATTAAAACCGGGTTTTGCGCATAAGCCAAAGCAGAATTCATCAATACTGCATCGCAGCCTAATTCCATGGCAATGGCTGCATCAGAGGCGGTACCCACCCCTGCATCAAGCAAAATAGGCACGGTGGCCTGCTCAATAATTAATTTGATATTCCAAGGATTGAGTATGCCCATCCCGGAACCAATAATAGATGCCAGAGGCATCACGGCCACACATCCCATGTCTTCGAGCATTTTGGCTTGGACTGGGTCATCCGAACAGTACACCATGACCTGAAACCCATCTTTGACTAAGGCCTCAGCAGCCTTTAGGGTCTCAGGCATGTTGGGATATAAATTGGTAGGACTGCCAAAAATCTCGAGTTTGACCAAAGGATGGCCATCTAGCAGCTCTCGGGCCAAACGTGCTAAACGCACGGCATCATCTGCGCTATAGCATCCTGCTGTATTGGGCAAATACGTAAAATCCTGAGGCGACACATAATCCAACAAGCTGGGCTGCCCAGAGTCCTGGCCGATATTAGTGCGCCGTATCGCCACGGTGACAATTTCAGCACCACTTTCTAGGATCGCAGCACGCGTTTCCGCGTAGTCTTTGTATTTTCCAGTCCCAACCAATAGTCGCGATTGGTATGTCTTTCCTGCCAATACAAAAGGATCTTGTTGTGGCATCGTATTACTCCAAAATGGGTGGCCGGCTTATTGCCAGCCACCCTAAGCAGTGATATCAAACGCTATCGAGAAAAGCGCCTAATCAATGCGGTCAGTATTAGACGTAGTCTTTATACTTGTCCAGCAAACGTACAGGCTTGCGCAGTGCATCACGGCGGAAGGGGTCACCCAACTCACGTGTACACATGATCTCGATCACGCAGGTCTTGCCCTCGTTCATTTGCATGTCGACGGCACGTTTGAGTGCTGGGCCCACCTCGTTGATGTCATCCACCACGATGGCTTCGGCGCCCATGGCAACGGCCATCTCAGCATAGGATTTGCTCTCGATGTCACCTGCTACGAAGCGGCGGTTGTAGAACTCAACCTGGTTTTTCTTCTCGGCACCCCACTGGCGGTTATGGAACACCACTGCCGTCACCGGGATATCGTGACGTACGGCCGTCATAATTTCGACCATACTCATCGCCCAAGCACCATCCCCGGCATAGGCGACTGCTGGACGATCTGGTGCCGCTGCCTTGGCACCAATGATGGTTGGCAATGCGTAACCGCAGTTACCAAAGCTCATGGGTGCAAAGAAGCTGCGGGGACGCTCAAAGCGCAGATAGCTGTGTGCCACTGAGTTGATGTTGCCAATGTCGGTAGAAACCATGACATCTTTGGGCATGGCCTTTTCGAGCTCGCGCAAGACCTGACGTGGGTGCAAGTACTGACCGCCGCTGAAAGGCTTTTCGTTTTTGGCCTCTTCGATGACGTCTAGGCTGTAGGGATCTTTTTCGTGTGTCCAGTTGTCTAGCTCGTCTTCCCAAGCCTTTTTCTCTTCGGCAATTTTCTTGGCGCGTTGTTCTTTGCTGCCATCGCTCGCCAGTGTTTCACTGCTCAAGCGCTCGGTAATTGTTTTACTAAAGGCTTTGACATCGCCGCAGACACCGACTGAAATCTTTTTCACCAGACCCAATACTTTGTGGTCCGCGTCTACCTGAATGATCTTGGCATCTTGGGGCCAGTAGTCCATACCGTATTGTGGCAGCGTACCAAAGGGGCCTAAGCGTGTGCCCAATGCCAGAACGACATCAGCCTGAGAAATCAAACGCATCCCGGCTTTGGAACCTTGGTAACCCAAAGGACCGCACCACAAGGGGTGGCTGGCAGGGAAGGAGTCGTTATGCTGGTAGCTGTTAACGACCGGTGCGCCCAAGCGCTCAGCTAACTCGATCACCTCGTCAAATGCATCGCCCATCACCACACCGCCACCGGAAATAATGACCGGGAATTCAGCGCTTTTCAGTAGGTCAATGGCCTCTTGCATGGCGTGCTCGCCCCCATAGCCCAGCTCAATGGTCTGCGGCTTGGGGATTTCGCATGTGATTTCACCATAGAAATAATCACGGGGGATATTTAATTGGGTGGGGCCCATATCCGACTTTGCACGGTCAAAGCAACGAGCTGTGAACTCAGCCATGCGCTCGGGGTTGGTGACATGGCCTTGGTATTTGGTGAACTCCTGGAACATGGGCAGCTGATTACATTCTTGGAAGCCCCCCAATCCCATGGTGTTTGTCCCTGCCTCAGGCGTGATGATCACCACCGGGCTGTGGGCCCAGTAAGCAGCAGCAATACCTGTCACACAGTTACTGATACCAGGACCATTTTGGCCAATCACGACGCCATGACGTCCCGATACGCGTGAATATCCATCAGCCATATGAGCAGCACCCTGCTCGTGTACGACGGGAATGAGGCGAATGCCTGCAGGCGCAAAGATATCCATTGCATCCATAAAGGCAGAACCCATAATCCCGAACATATCGGTCACCCCTTGGGCAACCAATGTCTCAACAAAAGCTTCCGAAGGCGTCATGGTGGTCACGCCCTCGACAACTTTACGATTATCTGCACCTTGGCTCATATTTTTGAACTCCATTTCTATCCGGCACTGCTGCCGATTTATCGATCTACCAACGTTGCTACCGCAATTTGAGATGCGGTTGTCTACAAGACTAAAAATACCATAATATCAACATAAAACGAAACCGCTTGTGCCGTTTTCTCTAATAATATCTGGTAAACCCTAAGAAAAATCCCAGAAAAATTCTTTATTCACAGTAGAATAGAAAGTAAGAACCGCCCATATAACAACAGTTCCACTTCTTTATTCTGAGCCAACGGAGAGATAACCATCATGGAAAACATGCCATCCAAACCAGAACGTATGATTTCAATTAAGGAAACATTCGGCTTTAGCAGCATCATGAAAGAGGTGATGGCCTTTGCTGAGCCCAGTGAATATGTTCCCGCGATTGACCCCGCCTACCGATTTGATCCCCAGGTGACCCTTTCTTTACTGGCCGGTTTTAATAACAATCGCCGTGTCCTCATCCAAGGCCGCCACGGCACAGGTAAATCAACCCACATCGAACAGGTCGCAGCTCGTTTAAACTGGCCCTGCGTGCGCGTTAATCTGGATGGTCATATTTCCAGACTGGACCTGGTTGGCAAGGATGCCATCAAGATCGAAGAAGGCCTACAAGTCACGGCCTTTCAAGAGGGAATCATTCCCTGGGCCCTGCAGCGCCCGATTGCGCTGATCTTTGATGAGTACGATGCGGGGCGTCCAGATGTCATGTTTGTGATCCAGCAAATCCTGGAGCAAGAGGGCCGATTTACCATGCCCGATCAGAACAAGATCATCCATCCCCATCCCTATTTCCGCATTTTTGCAACCTCTAATACCTTGGGGTTGGGCGATCCCGCTGGCTTGTATCACGGTACGCATCGGCTCAACCAAGCCCAAATGGACCGTTGGAACATTGTGGCTAATCTTAATTATTTAAAGCCTGAGGAAGAAGTGGCCATCGTGTTAGGGCGTGTCCCGGACAAGGCTCATAATAAAAAAGACATAGAGGCCATGGTTACCCTGGCCAATCTGACGCGCAATGCCTTTTCTGCGGGTGATATTTCTACCCTGATGTCGCCACGTACAGTGATTACTTGGGCAGAAAACTGCACCATCTTTAAAGATAAACAGCAGGCCTTTGCGGTCTCGTTTTTAAATAAATGTGATGAATCTGAGCATGCCATCATTGCCGAGCTGTATCAACGCTGCTTTGATGAAGAGCTCGTGGTAGGACACACCGACAACACCAACTAAGGTGCATGGCCATGACCAATCCGACCCTAGAACTTCGCGAACAGCGTCGCATACGCGAACTGTGTGCGGCCACTTTACGCGCCCTCAGCAAGGACGCCAAGGTGCACGTGCGCCAACAGTGGTTTTTCAGTGGAAACCAACCTCTCGTACACCTGGCGCCACACTTGCAGGCCTTGCCCAAGGAACAGCTGCAATACCTACGCGGTTTGGCTGACGGTTTGGCGCTACGAATCACCCACAGTGACCCTGAGTTACACCAAAAACTGATGCCCGAGGATCCTATCGCTCGCCTGGTCTTTGACTGGCTGGAGTCGCTGCGGACTGAGAGCTTGGTACCTGCTAATTTGCCGGGTGCGCGCCACAACCTACTGACCCGCTTTTATTATTGGTCAGCGGGTTTCCACCACGCTGGACATACCCATAGTGAGCTCGGCATTTTGCTCTATACCGTCGCGCAGATGTGCTGGTGCCGCCTCATGGAGGCGCCCCCACTACCTGAAACACAGGATTATATAGAACACACACGGGCCGCTCTTTCTGAGCCCTTAGGGCAATTTATTTATGATCTGAAACACCAGCGCGAGGCGCAGGAAGATTTTGCGCAAACCGCTTTACACATTGCAGATTTTGTCGCTGCAAGCGTCCACAATGCACGTGCTGAGCGAGAGGACAAAAAGAAACAAGACGTCGAGGACGAACAAGAAACATTGGATGACTTCGCCCTGATTTTGGATATGGATTTTGACGAGGTCATGGGCGCTGATATTGTGGCGCACACCCAAAGTGTGACCCTGCAACAGCAACAAGGGCGCTATCAAGTATTTACCCGTGAATTTGATGCCGTCACGCATCCAGCTCGTACGGTGCGTGATGACTTACTGCGCGAATATAGACGAGAAATCAACACACTCATCAGCCATCAACATATTCAATTTAATCTGCTGGTAGAGAGGATTCGGCAGGCCTTGCTGGATGAGCGAGACAGTCAGTGGCTGTGGGATCAAGAAGAGGGCCTCATCGATGGTCGCCGACTCAGCCAGATTGTCAGCTCACCCACCGAGCGTCGGCTATTCAGGCAGCCCCAGCCTCGTTTAGTCAGCGATTGCTGTGTGACTTTTTTGGTGGATTGCTCGGGCTCAATGAAAGCCCATGCCACCACCATCACGCTAATGTTGGATTTACTCAGCTATGCATTGGAGCGGGCGGGCGCACAAACTGAGGTACTGGGGTTTACCACGGGCGCCTGGAATGGAGGCCGTGCCTATAGACGCTGGCGTGCCACCGGGCGCAAACCGCAGCCTGGACGCCTAAACGAAATCGAACACCGTATTTTTAAGGAGGCAGACCAAAGCTGGAGACAGGCCAATTTAGACCTGATGGCGCTCATGAAGCTAGACCTGTACCGTGAGGGGGTAGACGGTGAGGCCATTGAATGGGCTTGCGAACGACTATTGGAAAATGATGCGGAACGAAAACTGCTGTTTGTGTTGTCTGATGGCTCACCCATGGATAGCGCGACGCAGTTAGAAAATGACGAGCATTATCTGACCAGTCATCTGGTACAGGTGGTGGATCATTACCTGCAACAAGACATCGAAATATGCGCCATCGGTATTGGCCTAGACCTGAGTCAGCTCTATAGAGACAGCCTCATTGCTGATCTCGAAAAGGGTCTGGACAACCATTTTTTAGATGACTTTGTGCGCTGCTTGGTGCCCCGCAATCGACGTCATTTTTCGTATTGAGCCTCAATTTCCATGAGCGCGCTGGCCGCGCGACGCAATGCAGGCAGTGCCTGTAGGGCTTTGTCAGGAGTCATCCGCATGATCGGTGCCTGAGTGGCAATGGCTAAATTGGAACGCCCCCCCTCTTTGCGTGGTACTAACACGGCCACGCAAAAGAGCCCAGGCAAGAACTCCTCGTTATCAAAGGCATAGCCTTGCTCGCGCACACGCTCGCAGTCTTGTTCGAGCTCATCGAGACTCTGAATGGTGTTGGGCGTGAACTGCTCCATCGGCGCATGCGCAAGTAGGCGACGACGCTGTGCGGGTGGCATTTGCGCCAGCAACACCTTGCCACTGGCCGAACAATGCACTGGCACACGTGAGCCTGGACGCAGATAAAAGCGCAGGGGAGCCTCGGTCTCGACCCGGTCTAGGTAGAGGACCTCACTGCCCGATAAAGCAGTCAAGTTGCAGCTCTCGCCGAGCTCATCTACCAGCGCTTTTAAAACGGCATGGCGCGCACCGTGCTTGGTGTCATTGAGTAATAAGTTTTCGGCAAAACGACGTAAACGCTCGCCAATGCAGTAGTGACGGCCGTCCGCATCACGCACCAGCATCCTGGCCTGCTCTAACTGCTGCAGCATCCGATGCAATGTGGGTTTAGGTAGATCGGTACTGTCCACCAAATCCTGCAAAGAAAACTGCCGCTCTTGTGACACGATTTGCTCGAGCAAGCTAAATAAACGCATGGTGGGGGTATCCCCCGTGATTTTAACCGGCTCAAAAGGAACGTCTTCTATCGCTTTATTCATAGCCCCCTCAATAATCCCAGTAAGTAAAATTAATAATACCAGAATATACCTAAACTATTGACCGTATTACATTTAACATATAAATTTACTATTTACGAGACCAAACATTCTATTTTATGAGATAAGGGACAGCCATGGAAATATTAAACCAGATTATTGATGCCGCTAAGAAATCTCCTGCCCAGATTGCGTTGGCTGAGGCAGATGACCCTCGTGTGCTCCAAGCCGCTGTCCGTGCGCAACAAGCCGGGGTAGCCGCCGTCACGCTGGTGGGTGAATCCGAGAAAATCCAAGCAACAGCCCACAGTCTAGCACTGAACATTGATGAGCTGACTATCGAGGATGTGCACCACTCTGAGCACCGCGCGGCTCTGGTTGATGCGTTGGTACAACGGCGCAAACACCGAGGGATGACCGTAGAGAAAGCCCAAGCACAACTCAACGATCCATTGGTGTTTGCCAACATGCTGGTTCACTGTAATAAAGCACAAGGAGTGCTTTCTGGTGCCGTATACAGTACCGCTGACGTAGTGCGCACTGCCCTGCAGCTCATCGGGACCGCACCCGGACATGATCTGGTATCGAGCTTTTTCCTGATGATTCTTGATAAACCACATCATCCCTGCCAGCGTGCTGTTATCTTTTCGGATTGTGCTCTGGTGGTAGACCCTGATGAGGCTCAATTGGCAACCATCGCGACGGGTGCCGTACAAAGCGCTCAAAAACTATTGCCCGAGCCACCCAAGGTCGCCATGCTGAGCTTTTCCACCGCCCAAAGCGCCCAACACCCCATGGTCACCAAGGTCATTAAAGCAACTGAGCGGGTACGCGCTGCACTACCTGATGTGGCGGTGGATGGCGATGTACAGTTTGATGCCGCCATTATTCCCGACATTGCACAACGCAAGCTCAAAGATTCAGCGGTCGCTGGGCAGGCAAATGTGTTTATTTTCCCAGACCTAAATGCAGGCAATATTGGCTACAAAATCGCGGAGCGCCTCGGTGGCGCAGTGGCTATTGGCCCTCTGTTACAAGGGCTGGCCAAACCAGCCAATGACTTATCCCGTGGATGCAGCGCAGAAGATGTGTTTAATGTGCTTGCCATTACCTCTTTGCAAGCACAGCAACAGGAAAGCTCATGAGTGTCTTTGATACGGTTTTTCTATTATTCATCATTGCCCTGGGGACCTACTTTCAGACGGTGACAGGTTTTGGGCTCGCCATGATCGTGATTGGCGTGAGCAGTGGTCTAGAACTCACCAGCGTGCCCTTTATCGCTACAGTCGTCAGCATTATCAGCCTGGCCAACAGCGGATTAGCACTGCGCAATCATATTCATCACATCAATTGGGAATGCACCAATACCACCCTCTTAGGTGTGGTCCCCTCGAGTATTTTAGGGGTCTTATTACTCAATTACCTCAATGTGCAAGCGAAATACATCCTAGAATTTCTCTTGGGTTTGGTCATTGTCTATAGCGGGGTGATCTTTGCCCTACGTCCACGGCAACGCACAACGCGATCCCGCCTGCGGGCTTTCTTTAGCATTGGTTTTATTTCGGGCTTATGCGGTGGGCTCTTTGGGATGCCCGGCCCGCCGATTATCTTTCATATGTACCGACAGCCATTTACCTTGGTTGAAACCCGCAATATGCTGTTATTGATTTTTGCTTGTACGGCATTCTCGCGGACGGCCTATGAGGTAGTCGCCACAGGGCTGCCTAAAAACTCATTGCTGATTTCTTTATTGGCCCTGCCATGTGTCGCAGCGGCGACTATTTTTGCCCAGCGCTTTCCGCCGCCGGTGCGCCCGGTGACCATGCGTCAAATCACCTTTATTTCTTTGGTGTTGATCGGTTTGGCGCTCATGTATGGCAGCGTGACGAATTATTTTGATTAGGTTGTGTCGTCACACCCAGAGCACGGGCATGCGCACTGCATGCCCGTTGTGATTGATTACCAAGCACCACTAAAGGTTTGCACCCCCAAACTGGTCGTTGCCACTGCAAACCATGTTCCCAGCCCCAATACTAATGGCTGCCAGCCTGCTTTGGCCATGGTACGCATATTACTGGATAACCCAATCGCGGCCAGCGCTAACACCATCAGAAACTTGGCCGAATGAGACAGGATGCTGAGCAGTTCTGCTGGCAATACCCCCGTGGAACGCACCAACGAGGCACAAACAAACCAAATAATAAACCAGGGGATGAGGCGACGAATGCTTAAACGTCCGCCTGCCTGGCGATTACGGCGTACCTCTAAATAGACATAGACCAAACAAATGGGAATGATAAAGGTGGCTCGCGTCAATTTAACAATCGTGGCGTAGTCACCCGCCTCATTGCTAAAACTATAGGCTGCCGCAACCACCGAAGAAGTATCATTAATGGCCGTCCCTGCCCACAGGCCAAAGCCCAGGTCCGTCATATTGAGCACATGCCCAAAAAAGGGAAATACCAACACAGCGGCCACATTAAATAAAAAGATAGTAGAAATGGCCAGAGCCGTCTCATGCTCTTCGGGCTCGATGATAGGTGCTACAGCTGCAATGGCAGACCCCCCACAAATAGCGGTACCCGCACCGATTAAATTGCGCAGCTTGTCTCCGACCTTGAGCAGACGGCCCAATACATACGCCGTCACGAAAGCAGCAGCGATGGTAATGATGGTCACCCACAGCGAATCCAATCCGGCACGCACGACTTGATTAAAACTCAGACCAAAGCCCAGCAAAATAATAGACCACTGTAAAACAGCCTTGGAAGCAAAGGTTAACCCTGGCTGGCAGATAGGCATCACGCCAATGGTATTGCGGATACCCAAACCCAACAAAATAGCAAACACCGGTCCGCCCACCGTGGGTAACCAATTGCCCAATACAGTCGCTACCACCGCCACCAGGGCAGCCAGTGCAATACCATACCAACGGGATGGCCCTCGGGGGACGCTCGACTGAGCCTCATCAGCTTTGTTTGCAGTTAAATCATTAGGGCTGTGCGAGCCCACTTGTAAGGTGGTGGAAGTCATCGTTCTATCCTGAATTTACTCGTTGGATGCGACCGTAAGCTGATCTAAATCAGCGGCTAAGGTCGTTAAATCCACGGCATCGGGTGCCTGTATAAATACGATTTGATTCTGAGTCAGAGCGCTGTCATCACTCTGACCCACCGGGAGAAACTGCAGGCGACGGCCTGCAAATTGTATGGAAACCCATCCGTGATAATCCGTGCGTACAAAACCTTTGGCACGGAAAACACCCCGCGGCAGGCGCCGAAAATAAGCCATCAACCCATCCGCCGAGAGTGTGCCCTGCCCTGTCCACAAGGCTGTCTCAAATGGGTGATCACTGGCAGGAGCGTGCTGCATTGCTCCGTCGCGGGCCAATACAGGCGTCTCGTCCACCTCGAAAAGCAGTGTTTCATCCACCTGCCCATGGCTCGTTTCATAGATGGGGAGTGCGCCATAGCGCTGCTCAATAAATGCGCGACACTGCGCCAATGCCTCTGCCGCCAATAAATCTGTTTTGTTCAGAATCAGTAAGTCAGCGCCTTGAATTTGCGCCTCAATGGTGTCATGCAATAGAGGATCTGCCGCCTGTGTCTGGATCTGCTCGGCATCAATCACGGTCACGACGCCAGCCAGCTTGAGACTGGGCTCAGTCAAGCCCACACTGGCAATGGGTGCCGGGTCAGACACGCCACTGGATTCAATGACCACCCAATCAGGTTGAGGATCGCGGCTAAGCACATCAATGAGGGCGGCATCTAACCCAGAGCCAATAGAGCAGCAAATACACCCATTGGTCAGGCTGATGGTTTCACCCTCGTGCTGGGCAATTAATTGAGTGTCTATGTTGATGGGGCCGAAATCATTAACCAACACAGCAATACGGCGTCCACTAGTGGTCTGCAGCAAATTATTTAATAGCGTCGTTTTGCCAGCGCCCAGAAAGCCACCCACAACGGTCAAAGGAATTTTTTTCACTGCCATCACCCAATTGCAAAAATCCACAGGCGCAGCGGCTTATGCTGCCCTCTCATACCTCAAAGACTGATTGAGGACTGATTTCTGGAACAAAAAATATCATTATTACCAAAAATACCAGATAAATGATAGCTCCTGAAATAATTAATCCTCTTTTCGGTGGTTATAAAACTCATAGAAAATGCGCAAAAGCCGCAAAAAGGCTGGAAATTGAGAGCGATTTAAGCCGACGATAGGGATTTCACTAGTAGGAACTATTCGTATCGTTTTCTATATTTATACTTGAATTCAATCAAAACTTAAACTTATCCGCATCTCTTATAAGCATATTACCCATTTTAACGACACCTAATTTCTTATAAGAGGCTATTCGCCAAAAGCTGGGGACACCTATGAAAATATCAGCATTGAGCAGCAGATTACTGGACTGGATTACCAACCTGATGGGGTTTATTGGTGTCCTGATCATCCTGTACTGCATGATATTTGCACTGACTGACGTTTACTTTCGTTATGTGCTCAACTCACCTTCACTATGGATAGGCACCTCTTTACAAGCCGCCTTGGTGCTACTGGCGTGCATGGCGGGTGCTTTTGCGTATAAAAACGACGAGTTCATTCGCCTCGACCTTTTTTACGCTAATTTTTCCACCCGCACCAAGGCCATTGCCGACGTCATCACCGCAGTATTCACCTTTATGTTTTTGGGAGTACTGATCTGGAAGGGCTATCAAAGCGCGCTGATCTCTATCAAGCTCAATCAGATGACCCCTACCGCAGTACGCATTCCTATTTACCCCATCAAAACCATCATTCCTTTGAGTGCTTGCGTCGTCTTATTGCTCGCAATTCGCAAGTTTCTCTGCGATTTAAAAACCATTTTTTGCAAGCAATCAACGACTGGCTAACAACAAAATGGACAGCACTCAAACCTTTATACAACCTACCATTCGGAGGAATACCATGAGACCAAAAACTCTCTTTGCACCGGCGATTGCCGCGGCTGCAGTTGCACTGGCTTTTAGCCCTGTTACCTTTGCTGCTGATAATGACGGTCCACCTGATACCGTGACGACTTGGACTTTCCAACCTGCCTTTGACAGCTCTGATGCTGGCTGGCACCGTGGCTTGCTGCCATGGGTCGAGGCCGTTGAAGAGGCGACCGAAGGCACAGTGAAAATCCGCGTTGAGCCTGTAGGATCGCTCACCAGTGGCTCAGAAGCCTTTGGTGCAGCCTCCGCAGGGATGACCGATGGTTACGCAGGCTGGGCCACCGTTTACGGTGGTGAAATGCCCGAGGGTATGCTGGCCTATGGCTTGGCCATGGGGGCAACCAGCTCAGAAGAGGCCTGGGATGCGATGTGGGGCAACCCTGATTACCGCATCGGCGAGCTGGTCCAAGAGGCCGCCAACGAGCGCAACCTACACTGGGTAGGCTGGACCAACCAAGGCCCGAACGCCATGTTTTCCAACTTCCCCATTGAAAAGCTTGAAGACCTGCAGGGCAAGAAAATGCGTGCAGGTGGTCCACAGGCGTTGTTCCACCAGGCCATGGGCGGCTCTCCTGTATCCATGGACGCTGGAGACATCTATACCTCCATTCGCTTGGGCGCCATCGAAGGGACCTACTGGGATACCGGCGGTATTAAAGACATGAACTTCCAAGAGGTCATTAAATACGCCAGCTTGCCCGGTTGGAACCCTGCTCAGCACCAAGAAATTTTCGTCAACTTAGATGCTTGGAACGAGCTCACGCCTTGGCAACAAGAAAAAATAGAAGGCATTTTTGAGGAAACCTATTTCAAAACCAGTGCCATGCACGCCGAGGCAGCGGATGATGCCTTACAAGCCCTCATTGACGAAGGCGGTGAGGTCATCGAGATGTCCGAAGAAGAAGTCCAGCGCATGCGTGAAAAATCTATAGAAGAGGTCTGGCCCAAGGTCGCCGAGCTCTCCGAGCGCAACGCCAAAGGGGTAGAACTCTGGCAGCGCTATTTTGAAGAAAATCAGTAATTCACCGAGGCCAGAGGAAGGCGACACACCATCGCTTTCCTCTACTTTTGTATCTTTTAGCTGTTAGCTGTTAGCCATTCATTGCCTATAGAGTTTTGACAATGATAAGAAGGACACAGTAGCCCAATGAGCCTAGAATTAATCACCTTTTTGTATTTCATCGTCATGTTCCTGGTCCTATTTTTGGGCCTGCCCGTTGCATTTGGGCTCGGGGGCACGGCGGTGCTATTTGCGGCCATATTTTCTCCTCGCTCGTTGTTAGCGATTCCCAGTGCCTTTTATTACACCCCATGGAACTCCATCCTGATTACCATCCCGCTGTTCTTATTGATGGGTAATCTGATACGCTACTCGGGCGTCGCCGATGCGGCCTACAATGCGGTGTACAAGCTCATTGGGCACATCGCTGGGGGCTTAGCGATGGGGACCGTGATGGTCTGTACCATTTTCGCTGCGGTGACCGGTATTACCCCACCAGCAACGATTACCATGGGGCAAATTGCCTACCCCTCAATGATGCGCTACGGCTACAGCCGCAAAATCGCTATTGGCGCCATTGGGGCTGGGGGGGCTTTAGGGGCCTTGATTCCACCCAGCGTACCCTTTATTTTCTACGGCCTATTGGCCAACGCCTCCATCGGTGATCTGTTTATCGCTGGGGTGATCCCCGGTCTGATGCTGGCCGCCTTTTATGTGCTCTATATCGGGGTGCGTAGCCATTTTCAGCCTGACATTGGCCCACCACTGCCAGCGGATCAGCGTTTTAGCACCGGTGAAAAAGTCCGTTCGGTATTGGACATCTGGCCCTTTGTCCTGCTGATTGTGATTGTTTTGGGCTCCATCTGGGGCGGTATTGCAACCCCAGCAGAGTCAGCCAGCTTTGGTGCGGCAGGTGCCTTGATCATTAACCTGCTCTATCGCCAGCTCACTTGGCAGATTCTCAGAGATTCGTTGCTCTCCACACTCAAACTCTGTGGTATGGGTTTCTGGATCCTGATTGGGGCCAATATTTACCTCAACATTTTTAACTCACTCGGCTCCCAAGATTTGCTCACTGACCTGTTACTCAACGTACCAGGGGGGACCACGGGGGTACTGATTACCATGATGCTCATTGTCTTGGTATTGGGTACCGTCATGGACGACTGGGCTATCATCATGCTGTGCACTCCCTTGTTCTTGCCCATTATTACTGAGCTAGGCATTGACAAGATTTGGTTCGGGGTGCTGTTTATTGTCAACATCCAGGTCGCTTACCTATCCCCACCCTTTGGCTTTGTCCTGTTTTGGATCAAAGGAATATTACCCAAGGATGTTCATATGGGGCAGGTATACGGCTCGGTATGGCCCTTTATCGGGATGCAATTACTCGGCTTGGTATTAATTTTCCTCTTCCCCGAGATTGCACTCTGGCTACCACGCATGTTGAAGTAAGGCAGCTCACCCATTGCGGGTGAGCCCGGCTCAAAACGGCTGACTGTGTTTAACAGCTCACGCCCCAATAAAAATAACAAAGGGGCACAAAAAAAGGTTCGGCATCTGCCGAACCTTTTTCTTTTCTCTGTGCTAGCGGGATTAAATACTTTCTCTACCATCTAGCGCCTGCTTTAAGTACTACTCTAAACAACATCTATAGGCGCTCTGCCCTGCAAGCACTGAGTGCAGTTTACAGGAAGCCGTCTTGCAACTGCATGCCCCACTCGGTCTTAGCGGTTTGACGGCCACGAGTTACTGCCTGTGCGTTAAAGAATCTCTCTGCTTTGCGATCCAATTTTCTGAAAACTCGTAACACTCTGTCTACCCTTTGAATAACGATGCGTTTAATCAATAACTGCTAACTACACTTTCTATTCTAGGGTAAACCCTAGGCAAAAGCTAGGGGAAAACCCTAGGGAGCACTTTAGGCCCTGTTTATACACTTTTTCTGTTCTTTTAATACCACAAACACCGCTATTTTCTAAATAATCTCTTTTTTAGAACGGAAAAAATAAAAAAAACCTTGACTCTAAAACAAAAATATCAAGAATTCGCATCCCCTCAACACAAAAGTAAGCCCCTGTAAATCACGAGTTTTAGCAGCCAATCTTTGCTACACTTTGGGGTTTTAGTATCGTTATTGTTGGCATTTATTCATACGTCGCCTTTTATATAGGCAGTAAAAAGATAGAAAGAGTGCATCATGAATCTGACATCTTTAGCCCGCCCTCTCTCCCTCATTGCATTGGCCAGTTTATTAGCCGCTTGCGCCTCACCAAGCGGGCACTTTGGCAGCAGTAGCTCACGCTCCCCGTCACTGGCTGCTCAACGCATGATGTGCGCGCTCAATCCCGATAAATGTATGTACAAAGGCCCCTACGAACCCGGTGAGGAAGCCTACGCAGAAGAAGAGGCCCAGAGACTCAACCGCGATTCGCTCAATCGATTACGCCGCAGCGGCCGCCGCTACTGATGCTGAAATTGGCGACGCAGCACCGGGCGAAAGCGCGTGTTCTTATCCGGAAAGGCCAGTAAATTGACCCCCATACAGTATTTGGAACAACGCTGTACCGGATGCTTGCGATGCGCTCTTAACCAGCGGTCCGCCGCCGAACGACCCAACGCCGATTTGACCTCGACCACATAATAATCAGCGGCCAGGGCCTGCGTGCCCTCAGCACTGCGATAGCGTATGTGGTTGTCAATGGTAATGCGCACCGCCTGTTCTTTGCCCACCAATGTGATGCGCTCATAATCCACATACATCGCCGGCAACAAGGGATAGGTCAAAGGGTAATCATAGTGCTCTTGGATATGCCGGCTGGCAAATTGATATAAAGACTCAGGTAGCTGAGCCGCCTCGAAAGCGCTTTGATCGGTGCGTTGCCTATATTTCAAGGTCTCATTTCTGAATCCTTTGATTTTGACCTCAAAAAAATAAAGCTGTGCCTCATGATAGTGGCGAAACCTAATTTTAAAACGGCGTCGACGCCCCATATTGTGATCTCTAAACGTATCAAAGTCAGGGCTATCAAGGTATAAATTGCGGTAATGAAACTGCTGCACCCCGTCTATGGTCAATACATCGTAATCCGTCTGGTGCTGCTGCAAAAATGATCTCAATTGCTGAGCATCTAGCACATATTTATTGTCAGTGCGTCGCATCAGCCGCGCCCGTTGATCGAGCTCAGCAAGAGATACAGGCTGAAAATCACGCAATAAATCAAGCATCATATTTTTTAATAATTATTGATTGAGTTATTTTTAGGCCTCATTGCCCTATATCAGCGACTGGCCTATGGCTCGCCCGCTCTAGTTTAAAGGCAATAGACATAAAAAAATCGCTGAGTCGTGTACTACTCAGCGATTGGTATGTCTTGGCGGACAGGGAGGGATTCGAACCCTCGATACGCTATTCACGTATACACGCTTTCCAGGCGTGCGCCTTCAACCACTCGGCCACCTATCCAAAATAAGCGACCATTGTACTCAAAATGATAGCGAAGCTCAAGTACTTGTTTTTTGTAGCATCCGCTCGACATAACGAGCAATGGTATCCACCTCGATATTGACCGAGTCTCCCACTTGGGCGTATTGAAAGGTAGTCTCGGCAACGGTGTGTGGGATCAAGTTAATACTGATGGTGCAACCGTCTGCACTGTCCACGACCTCGTTGATGGTCAAGCTCACGCCATTAATGGTGACAGAGCCCTTGAAAGCCAAATATTTGGCACAATGCTTGGGTGCCTTGATTTGCAGTAAATAAGACTCACCCACGGGTTTAAATGCAGTGATCTCACCCACTCCATCCACATGGCCCAAGACCATATGTCCGTCTAGGGTGTCGCCCAAGCGCATGGCCGCCTCGAGGTTTACCGGGCCGAGACGATCTAACCCGGCAGTACGAGAGAGGCTTTCCTGAGAAACATCCACCTCAAACTTACCCTCGGCATGGCGCAACACAGTCATGCAGGCCCCTTGGATGGCAATAGAATCCCCAACCTGCACCCGACTCAAATCTAGCCCCGCTGCATCCACAGTCAGTCGCAGCCCTGCTTGTTGGTCCTCTTTATTGATGGGGGTGGTTTTAACAATTTCACCCACCGCACGAACAATTCCAGTAAACATAGTTAAATATCGCGTTCAGCCTGTTGTAACAACTGAGTCAATAGGCCTCGCCAGCGCTCTTCATTGCGCAGGACCAGCTCAACATCAGGACCGACTTTTTGTGTATGAATTAAATTTAAGCGCCATGCTTGGCTCAACTGACTGGGCGGCTGCCCAATCACAGCAGGCTGCCCGTGCATCAAATAGGCAGGTGCCACATATGCTACCACCTGATCCACCAGCCCAGCCTGCACAAAGGCGCCATTGAGGCGCCCACCGGCCTCTACATGAATTTCATTGAACTCTTGTTGGCTTAGCCATTCTTTCCAAGCATCTAAATCCACCTGGCCACGCTCGGTCCCGGGTAACTCGCGCACGTAAACACCGTGCTCTTCGAAAACCGCCTTGCGCTCAGCAGATACCCCTGCTGACGCCCATACCATCACTGGTTGTTTTTGAAAAAACTGCAAATCTGGCGATAACGATAGCTGACCATCAAAAACACCGCGCATGGGTTGCCGAACCGTGGGTACGGCACGTACATTGAGCTGCGGGTCATCCGCCAACACAGTGCCTGAGCCTGTGACCACTAAATCACTGCGCGCTCGCCAACGATGGCCATGATCACGTGCGCTGGCAGAGGTAATCCATTGTGAGCGCCCATCTTCGAGAGCCGTAAATCCATCCATGGAGCTGGCAATTTTGAGCCAAATCCAAGGTTTGTTTTCGAGCATCCGAGAAACAAAACCGACGTTTAACCAAGCCGCCTCTTGGAGTAAAACCCCCACACGTACCTCAATACCTGCGGCCTTGAGCTGAGCGATGCCCCGCCCAGCGATTTGTGGATTCGGATCGGGCATGGCGATCACCACGCGTTTGGGGGCCACATCAATAATGGCATCCACACAAGGCTTGGTACGACCATAATGACTGCAGGGCTCTAAGGTCACATAAAAAGTGCATTGGCTAAAATCAGTAAACCCTTGGTTTTGCGCCTCGGTAAGTGCCATCATTTCGGCATGAGCCTGCCCCGCCTGCTGGGTAAAGCCCTGCGCTACCAAGGCATTATTTTGCACAATGACGCAGCCCACACGTGGGTTAGGCGCACTCAGAAACAAGGACCGCTCAGCACATTCCAGAGCCTGGGCCATCCAGTAATTATCGTTGGTTTCGTCATTTAGCATGGCATTGGGCCTATTTATTGCGCTGGCCTTTTTCCGCAGCGCCTTTGGTCGTGTTTTTAACCGCCTTTTTCACTGCTTTTTTAGCGGCTGTGCCACTCGCAACGCGATCATTATTTGCCTCGATGACACGCTGCATCTCGTGAATGGCTTGAACAAACTCGTCGATATCGTTAAAGCTTTTGTAAACGGAAGCAAAGCGAATATATGCCACCTGATCGAGCTTGAGTAATTCCTCGAGCACACGATCACCAATTTCTTCGGTATTGATTTCTCGGGCCCCCGTGAGCATAAGACTCTCGCGGATCCGCTCGATGGCAGCGTCTACCTCTTGGCTAGGGACAGTGAGCTTGCGCAATGCTAACTCCATACTGGCCCGCACGCGCGCTGGGTCGAAACTCATCCGGCTACCATCACGCTTGACCACGGTGGGCATCATCAGCTCAGCCCGTTCATAGGTCGTAAACCGCCGATCGCACGATAAGCAACGACGGCGACGCCGAATGGCGTCACCGTCCTCAAGGACTCGTGAATCTAAGACCTGAGTGTCTTCGTGATTACAGAATGGACATTTCATATGCGTCACGAGCCCTCATGGGCCCACCTATTTAGCAGAGCCCCCGTACACAGGTAAGCGCGCGGTCAGCTCATTGACACGGGCACGTACTTGGGCCAGGTTTTCCTCATTGAAAGGATCATCCAATACGTCAGCGATGAGGTTGGCCGTTAGCTCGCACTCGGCCTCTTTAAAGCCACGTGTGGTGACCGCAGGCGTACCCAAACGAACACCACTGGTCACAAAAGGTGACTCGGGATCATTGGGGATAGCGTTTTTGTTGACCGTAATGTGTGCCTTGCCCAATGCGGCCTCGGCATCCTTACCGGTGATGCCCTTGCTGCGCAGGTCGACTAACATCACATGACTCTCGGTACGGCCAGAGACAATGCGCAAGCCACGCGACACCAAAGTCTTGGCCAATACGTCAGCATTTTTTAGCACCTGCTGTGCATAATCCTTGAAACTGGGGTCCAAGGCCTCTTTGAAAGCAACTGCTTTGGCCGCAATCACATGCACCAAGGGCCCACCCTGCAGTCCAGGAAAGATAGCAGAATTAATGGCGCGCTCGAACTCAGGCTTCATCATGATGACGCCACCACGGGGGCCGCGCAATGATTTATGCGTGGTTGAGGTCACAAAGTCAGCATGGGGCATGGGGTTGGGATAAGCCCCGCCAGCAACCAGCCCCGCATAGTGGGCAATATCCACCATAAAGAGTGCACCATTTTCACGTGCAATGCGGCCCATGCGCTCAAAATCAATTTTCAGGGAATAAGCGGAAGCCCCACCGACGATCAGCTTGGGCTTGTGCTCTTTGGCCAAACGCTCGAGCGCGTCGTAGTCAAGCTCCTCGTTCTCATCTAAACCATAGGATACAAAGTTATACAAAATACCAGACGCATTGACAGGAGAACCGTGTGTCAAATGCCCACCTTCAGCAAGATTCATCCCTAGGACAGTATCCCCAGGCTTGAGCGTTGCCAGATAGACAGCCTGGTTGGCTTGTGAGCCAGAGTTGGGCTGAACATTAGCGGCAGGCGCACCAAAAATTTCTTTGAGGCGATCAATGGCGAGCTGCTCAATCACGTCTACATACTCACAGCCACCATAATAACGGCGCCCTGGATACCCCTCGGCGTACTTATTGGTCAACTGTGTGCCTTGGGCCTGCATGACCGCAGGGCTGGCATAGTTTTCAGAGGCAATGAGCTCGATATGTTGCTCTTGACGAGTGTCTTCTTTTTCGATGGCCGCCCAAATATCGGGATCAACCACATCTAAGGTACGAGAACGGTCAAACATGTATTGTATGTTCCTAACAGTGAGAAGGTAGGCTGAAATTAAGGAGCCACCTATTTTAGCTTGGATCCAAAAATTTGGCTAAATATTAACCCATCAAAATACATGGGCTAGCCCTAGCAATGAAAAAGCCCAGACAATGCTGGGCTAAATCATCATACCCCACGCACCTAAAAGGTAACCGTGGGGCATCAAAGCATCAGAAATATGTTTATTCCCCATCACGCAAACGCGGGTTGAGCGTATAAATGCCAGTGATAGAGGCTTGGCCGAGGATATGACCCTCGATGGCTTTTTTGACATCATCACCGGTGAACTTGCCCTCTACCGGAATCTCGTCAATATCCACAGCATACACGGTAAAAACGTAACGGTGGACAATGGCATCGTTCCATGGGGGGCAAGGTCCGTCATAGCCAAAATAATCGCCATTCATATCGCGATCATGGGCGAAAAAGTCGGTAAACCCATTCAACCCCTGGCGCGTGCCATCCAGTGCGAGTGGCCCGGCCTTGCCCCGAGGGGTGACCCCGTCGGAATAAGCACCCTCAGGGATCTCGCGGGTATCGGCTGCCAAATCAACTAACACCCAATGATAAAAATGCGTGCGCGGCAAATCAGCAGGGATCTCGCGGCCCTCTTGGTTGACGTCATCCATTTTGGTTGGGACATCGGGATCCTCGCACAAAATCACAAAAGAACGGGTCCCCTCGGGCACATCGGACCAAGCCAGGTGAGGATTCAGGTTTCCGCCTAGTGTGGCGTGTGTCTCGGGATCTGGCCGACAAAATGCATACTGCTCAGGAATGGCAGTATTGTCTGCAAAAGAATTACTGTGTAATTTCATGCATCACTCCTCTTTCATGCGTGAAGCCGCTAAACGGGTTATGTGTCTAGTGTAACCCGTGCAAAACGCCTTTTGCCAACTTGTAAAATATATGTCCCGGCCTCGAGCTCAAGTGTGCGATCTTCGATCCGCTGGCCATCGACGCGTACTGCACGCTGCGCAATACTGCGTTGCCCCTCGCTACCAGAGCTCACAAGCCCAGACTCACGAAGTATATGGACAATATTTTTGGGTGCACCAGTCAATGTCACCTCGGGCATGTCTTCGGGCATCTCGCCGCGGCGAAATTGTGCCTCGAAGCCCTCAAGTGCCTTTTGGGCAAGCTGTGGGCTATGAAAGCGCGCCACCAACTCTAATGCCAACTCTACTTTAACATCACGTGGATTGCGTCCATCAGCGATCTCATCACGCAATTTTTGGATCTCGGCCAGTGAACGGAATGAGAGCAGCTCATAATAGCGCCACATCAGCTCATCCGAAATAGACATGATTTTACCAAACATACTGCCTGGGGCCTCGGTCACACCAATATAATTGCCGCGTGACTTAGACATTTTTTCGTGCCCATCTAACCCCTCAAGCAATGGCATGGTCATGATGCACTGGGGCTCTTGGCCGTATTCTTTTTGCAGCTCACGTCCAACCAGCAAATTAAACTTTTGATCGGTACCACCCAACTCTAAATCAGCCTTAAGCTGCACCGAATCATAGCCCTGTAACAAGGGATAGATAAACTCATGAATGGCAATGGGCAAATGCTGCTGATAACGTTTAGTAAAGTCATCCCGCTCAAGCATGCGTGCCACGGTATAACGAGAAGCCAGCTGAATGAGCCCACGTGTCCCTAACTCATCACACCATTTAGAGTTATAGCAAACCTCTGTTTTATCAGGGTCTAAAACCAAGCTGGCCTGCTCGTAATACGTCTGGGCGTTAAACTGAATTTCGTCGCGCGTCAACGGCGGCCGCGTCGTATCGCGACCGCTGGGGTCACCGATTGTTGAGGTAAAGTCGCCAATGAGAAAAATCACCACATGGCCCAAATCCTGCAGTTGGCGCATTTTGTTGAGCACTACGGTATGCCCTAAGTGAATATCTGGGGCGGTGGGATCCAACCCTAATTTTATTCTCAAAGGGGTGCCCGTCTGATGACTGCGGGCGAGTTTTTGCGCAAATTCGGACTCGACAATGAGCTCATCACAACCGCGTTTGACGACCTCTAAATCAGCTCGAACGGCATCAGATATCGGTAGCTCTGATGAAGACATAATTAACCTAGCAAATGTAACACAAAAAGACTCGAAAATTTCTTCTGAATGCGTTAGGATAACTTGCTAGAACATATTTTGCACGCAAGAATACCGGCACAACTAATATTTCTGCCTTTTTACCCAGCCGCATCCTACACCTAGGCATCCATCTGCCACAGCGCTAAAAAAGGCAATCACACCGGGGCGTGTTTCTTTTTTTTTATTGTTTTATCGGCCTGCTACCCGTGCACAAACGTAGTGGGCCGATGCTATGTACCCATGCTTTGATGTCAAAAACAACCCCTGCTAAAAAGCCGTCATGACACCACCCAAACGCCCTAAATTCATACAAAAAACACTGCTCACTATTGCTCTCGGGTTATTTGTAGGCGCTGGCGCCATCGCTGTTGTCCCGCCCTCCCAAGAGCCTGTCCCTGAAATCTACCATACCAGCACGATATTAGAAGCCCCAATTATCAAAAGTTTACAAGGTCAAACGGGGCCCTTTATCCATCAAACGAGTATCCGTCAAGGCGACACTCTGGCCGCCATCCTCAAGCGCCTCGAGGTCGATGAGCCTGATTTACAACACTTTTTGACCTATGACGAGGCCGCCCGCTCTATCTACAAACTATATCCCGGGCGCACCATCCAGGTTTCCGTCGATGAAAACAACAAGCTTCAGTGGCTCCGTTACAATCACACCCCTGCAGCCAAAGAGGATGAGACGGTCGTTTCCCGCTGGCTCGAGGTCACGCCGGATGATGGCGATGGCTTTGTTGCCAAAGAGCATACTGTTGCCGCTGAAACCGAGGTAAAAATGGCCGAGGGCGTCATTACCAGCTCACTATTTGGCGCCACCGATCAAGCCGGCATCCCGGATTCTGTGGCCTTGGCCATGACCGATGTGCTGGGCAGTAAAATTGATTTCATCAAAGACATCCGCAAGGAAGACCGCTTTCGTGTGATCTACGAAAGCCATACCAGTCAGGGGCAAACCATTGCGGCTGGGCGTATTTTAGCCATCGAGTACGAAAACGATGGCGAGACCCACCAAGCGCTATGGTTTGATGAGGGCGATGGCGGTGGTAGCTACTATGATTTTGAGGGTAACAGCATCCAAGGCGCTTTTTTACGCAACGCGATCAAATTTACCCGTATCAGCTCTACCTTTGGCAAACGCCGTCACCCCATCCATGGTAGCTGGCGTAATCACAATGGTGTGGACTATGCGGCCCCCCAAGGCACCCCCATCCAAGCAACCGCAGATGGCGTGGTCGATTTCATTGGCACCCAACGGGGCTATGGCAATGTCATCATCCTCAAACACCATAGTGGCTACAGCACGCTCTATGCCCACCAGAGCCGCTTTGAGCAGGGCCTGAAAAAGGGCGCCAAGGTCCAACAAGGCCAGCGTATCGGTTACGTGGGTGCGACCGGCTGGGCGACTGGCCCTCACCTGCATTATGAATTCCGTATCGATGGCAAGCCTGTCGATCCACTGTCAGTCGATTTACCCGCCGCCAGAGCCCTAGAATCAGAGCAGGTTGAAAAGCTACAGGCGCTAGCCAGTCAGTACGAGAAACAACTGGCTTTACTCAAAGAGCGCACGGACCAACGCTTGTTGGCCATGTCTGACTAAACCCTCTTAAAAGACCTAGGCATGGGCTGGTATATTGGTTTAATGTCGGGGACGAGCATGGATGGTGTGGACGCCGTGCTTGCTCGGTTTGAGGCCCCATCCAGCCCAGCGACCGCCATCGAGACGGCGTCTCAGCCGCCTAGCGACCGAATACCGGCGGCCCACTTTCAACATGCGGTCTCTATCTCGTTGCCCGATGCTTTGCGCCACGAGCTCATGGCCCTCAACCACAGTGGTCCTGATGAATTATTACGCAGTGCCCGCGCTGCCCAAGCACTTGTCGGTCACTACAGCCAAGCAGTACAGCAGCTATTGGCCGAGGCACACCTACACCCCGCCGACATCATCGCCATTGGGGCCCATGGGCAAACTGTGCGCCACCACCCCAATGAGGGCATCAGTATTCAACTCAATGCCCCGGCATTATTAGCAGAGCAGACTGGCATTGATGTGATTGCTGATTTTCGCAGCCGCGATCTGGCAGCTGGCGGCCAAGGAGCCCCGTTGGTCCCACCTTTTCATGCCTTGCTCTTTACAGGCCATGAGCCGCGTGCAGTCATCAATATTGGCGGCATGGCGAACATCACCCGCCTAGCAGGGCAAAAACCCTCTAAACCCGGCCAGGCAGAGCCAGGCGCACCCGCCCCAAGCTTTTATGGTTTTGACTGCGGCCCAGGCAATGTGCTCATGGATCTATGGTGTGCGCAACACCGTCATGAGCCTTATGATCACGAGGGGCGCTGGGCTGCCAGCGGACGCTGCCACCCAACCTTGCTCAACGCTTTATTGGCCGAGCCTTGGCTGAAACTACCCCCACCGAAATCCACCGGTAGAGATCTGTTTAATGCCCCTTGGCTACAGCAAAAGCTCTCGACCTTATCTTTACACTCTGTCTCAGCAGCCGATATCCAGGCCACGCTGCTCGAGTACACCACCCGCAATATTATCGATGCCCTTGTTCAGTGGGCACCAGACACTCAGACGCTCATTATTTGTGGCGGTGGCGCCCTCAACTCGCAGTTGATGCGGCGTTTGCAACAGCAGGCGGCACAACAGCTAGGGGCCACTGTGCATAGCAGCGCCGAGTTTGATGTGCACCCTCAATATCTCGAGGCCTATGCATTTGCCTGGCTGGCCTTTGCCTATGACCAAAAAATAAACGCCGGCCACCCTCAGGTCACCGGCGCTCGTCAGCCAACATGTCTGGGGGCACGCTACTACGCCTAAGCGTCGCTGCCCCCCATCCTATCGAATAAATTAAACAGCAAAGGACGAACCGCACCCACAAGACGTCATGGCGTTGGGGTTGCGAATGACAAATTGCGCCCCCTCCAAGTCGTCCTTGTAGTCGATTTCAGCCCCTACTAGATATTGGAAACTCATGGGGTCGATAAGCAATTGCACCCCACCACGCTCGACGACGGTATCATCGCCGCTGGTCTCCTCGTCAAAGGTAAAACCATACTGGAAACCAGAGCAGCCACCGCCCTGCACAAAGACACGCAGCTTGAGATTAGGATTGCCCTCATCAAGCAATAACTCACGAACCTTTTCCGCTGCAGCATCACTAAATGCCAGTGGAGCGGGTGGAGCCTGCAAATCAGTCTTTTCGGAAATGCTCATAAATGACTCCTATCATTTAAATCTATTTGTACCTATTGTAGCGCATTCAATGCTTTAACATTCAAGAAATGGGTAAATCTTTATGGCAACACAGCGATTTGTTGCAATCCAAGCCGCTCATCCAGACCAAACATGAGGTTCATATTTTGCACGGCCTGGCCGGCAGCCCCCTTTACTAAATTATCCTGCGCGACCATCACAATCAATACGTCTTTTTGGGTCCCACGCTGCACGGCGATGCGCAGCATATTAGAGGCGCGTACGGAACGCGTCTCGGGCCAAGTTCCTGCGGGCAACACGTCAATAAAAGGCTCATCGGCATAGCGCTGCTCGTAGAGCTTTTGAAAATCAGTGTCCACCGCCTCAGGCAGGAGGCGCAGGTATAAAGTAGAAAACATCCCACGGATCATCGGTACCAAATGAGGGGTGAATGTCAGCCCCACCTCTTGGCCCTGGGTTAAGCCGCGCAGTTGCTCGACAATTTCGGGGTGGTGGCGATGCCCACCGACCCCATAGGCTTTGAAATTATCGCTGGTCTCGGCAAATAAAGTACCAATAGAGGCCTTGCGCCCAGCACCGGACACCCCCGATTTGCAATCTGCAATGATATTGCTGGTATCAATTAAAGGCGTATCCTGCTGCAACAAGGGGGCCAGCCCAAGCAAGACAGTCACGGGGTAGCATCCAGGATTACCGACCACCCGCGCGTGTCGGATGCGCTCGCGATGCAGCTCTACTAACCCATACACGGCCTCAGAGAGCACATCAGGGCAAGCATGTTTGTGCTTGTACCACTGCTCGAATACAGCGGTTTCTTGAAGACGAAAATCAGCGGCTAAATCAATCACCTTGATGCCCTGATCCACCAGCTGGCGAGCTTGTTGCATGGCGACCCCATGAGGCGTCGCAAAAAACACCACATCGCACTCATCTAGCGCGGCCTCGTCCGGGGTTTGGAACACGGCATCGACATGACCGCGCAAATTAGGAAACATCTCGGCCACAGGCATGCCTTGCTCTGTGCGTGATGTTACTGCTCGAATCTCTACTGCCGGATGCGCCCCGAGCAAACGCAAGAGCTCTACGCCGGTATAACCGGTGGCGCCAACAATGCCTGCGCGTATGGTTGGATAGGTCGAAGCCGTCATAACCCCCTCGAATATCAACATGGTGAATCAACGCCCAATCGATGGGCCACCATCCTATTGTAGCGAGGATTAAACGATTACGTCAGGATTAACCTATATTTCGCATGAAAATGCAGCAAAGATGCAAACAACAACGCCCCGCAAATACGGGGCGTTGTGAGGTAAGCAATAATCGCGGACAGCTAGGGCTATTAACGCTTGCTGAACTGTTTGCGGCGACGTGCTTTGTGTAGACCCACCTTTTTACGCTCGACAGAACGTGCATCACGGGTCACATAACCTGCTTGACGCAGCTGAGCCTTGAGAGACTCATCATATTGGATGAGTGCACGGGTAATGCCGTGACGAATGGCGCCTGCTTGGCCACTCTCGCCACCACCGTGTACGTTGACCTTGATGTCAAAGGACTCGAGGTTGTCTGTCAGGTCTAGCGGCTGACGTACAATCATACGCCCCGTTTCACGGGCGAAATATTCATCAACAGGGCGACCATTAACAACGATCTGCCCACTACCTTTTTTAATGAACACACGTGCGACGGATCTTTTGCGCCGCCCGGTGCCGTAATTCCAATCACCAATCATGAGGATATCCTTAGATGTCTAGTGGTTTAGGCTGCTGGGCGGTATGGGGATGATCCTCGCCTGCATAGACCTTGAGTTTTTTGGCCATGGCATAACCCAGAGAGTTCTTGGGAAGCATGCCCTTAACTGCTTTTTCCAGCGCACGACCAGGGAAGCGAGCCTGCATGGACTCGAAATTGGTCTCGCGGATGCCACCGACGTAGCCAGTATGACGGTAATACTTTTTGTTTCTGTCTTTGTTGCCGGTCACGCGTAAGTGTGCGGCATTAATCACCACGATATAATCGCCCGTATCGACGTGTGGAGTGTATTCTGGCTTGTGTTTGCCGCGCAAGCGCCGTGCAACTTCGCTGGCTACACGTCCAAGGACTTTATCCTTGGCATCAACCACAAACCATTCACGCCGTACTTCCTTGGGCTTTGCCACAAAGGTTTTCATGATGGTTCCTTTTAAAGAAAATAACAATAAAAATGCGCCAAGACGTTATTACTCGCCCGTACGCAAAGAAAAAAAGTATACCATGAATAAAATACAAAAGAAAAAGGGCAGGCAAATCAATGCCTACCCTCTGGATTGTGTCTGAAAACGCGGCAAATCCGCGACACAATACGTGACTATGAGCCAGAACGCTGACGTTGTTGCGCCAATGCAATGCCCAAGAAGTTGTCATACGAGCCCTCGGCCACACGGAACCAAGGTACGGACTCATCACGGAAAGCCATATAGCTGTCGTAGATCTTTTTAAAGCCCTCGTCTGCCTCGCAGAACTCTTTGTACACCTCGTTAGATGCCTCAAAAGCGGCATCCATGACGTCACGTGGGAACGGCTTGAGGACGGCCCCGCTGGCAATCAGGCGACGCAAAGCTGCTGGGTTTTCAGCATCGTAGGTGGACAACATATTTTGACCTGCTGCACGGGAAGCCGTGGCAACCAAGGACTTGTACTGCTTGGGCAGCTGCTCGTAGGCATCTTGGTTTACGTAGAGCGAAACCTGACCTGCCCCCTCCCACCAGCCGGGGTAGTAATAGTACTTGGCAACTTTTTGGAAACCCAAACGCTCGTCATCCATGGGGCCCACAAACTCAACTGCGTCTAGCGTGCCCTTTTCCAGTGAGGGATAAATATCACCAGGGGGTACCTGCTGCGGCACCACACCCATGCGCGCCAATACCTCGCCCGCAAAGCCAGCAGTGCGCATCTTGAGCCCTTTGAGGTCCTCAACCGAATTGATCTCTTTGCGATACCAGCCCCCCATCTGAGTCCCGGTGTCACCCATGGGGAAGTTGACGATATTGCGCGTGGCAAAGAGCTCGCGCATCAGCTCTAAACCGCCCCCATTGAACAGCCAAGACTGCATCTGGCGTGCATTTAAACCAAATGGAACAGCGGTGTCAAAACAAAAAGAGGGGTCCTTGCCGTAGTAGTAATACGAGGCAGTTTGGCCCATCTCAACTGTACCGTCAGACACGGCGTCCATGACCTCAAAACCGGGGACAATTTCGCCGGCCGGATAGAGGCGGATTGAAAAATTACCGTCAGTGGCCTCTTCGACCATTTGGGTAAACATCTCGGCGGTACTAAATAGCGCCGGCAAAGATGGCCCATAGGTAGAAGTCATCTTCCAGCTGATTTTTGGCAAACTCTCGGCAACTGCGGGAGCAGCCACTGCGGCCGTACCAGCGACAGCACCTAAGCCTGCCTTTTTTAAAAATGAACGACGCTGCATGGTGCAGACCCTCCTTCGCGTTCAGGTAATGAATAAAAATAAGCACATAATACGGTGTGTTACAACATGCCAATATCCATTATTATGCACCTGCTGTCAAACTTAATGAGCATATATGGCTTGCCCTGTCGACACGCTAACGTCCTGCAATGGCCATTTGCTCAATTAAAACTGAGCCCGTTTTGCGGCCCCCGCGAACCAAGGTGTCATTTCCCACCAAAGCAATCTGACGGAACATATCGCGTAAATTGCCCGCAATGGTGATCTCTTGGACGGGGTATTGAATTTCGCCATTTTCCACCCAATAACCAAAGGCGCCACGTGAATAATCCCCGGTCACCATATTGATGCCCTGCCCTATCAGCTCGGTCACCAAAAGGCCGGTGCCCATTTCCTTTAATAAGGCGGGCAGCCCTAAATCAGGGGTGGTGTGATCCGATTGCAATATGAGATTATGTGCCCCTGCCGCGTTGCCTGTGGTCTTCATCCCCAATTTACGGGCTGTATAACTGGATAAAAAGTGTCCATTTAACTGCCCCGCAGCCACAATGTCACGGGCTTGAGTACGGACCCCTTCACCATCAAAAGGGGCACTGCCCAAGCCGCCTTGGAGGTAGGGTTGCTCAACAATACGAATATGCGGCGCAAAGATCTCTTGACCCAAGGCATCCACCAAAAAGCTGGCTTGACGATATAACGCCCCGCCACTATTGGCGCGTACAAAAGACCCCAACAAACCCGCCGCCAGCGACGCCTCGAAAATCACGGGGTAGCGCCCGGTCGAAGCTACCCTAGGATTGAGGCGAGAGACCGTGCGCTCGGCAGCACGCGCCCCCACTTGCTCGGGGCTATCTAATTTGTGTGCAGCGCGCGCCACGCTGTACCAATAATCACGCTGCATCTTGGCCCCCTGACCCGCAATAGGCGATACACTGATGCTGTGACGGCTATACGGATAGCCCCCTAGAAAGCCACGGCTATTGCCGAGCACAAAATGCCCCTCGTAGCTGTCTATGCTGGCCCCTTCGCTATTACTGATCTCAGGATGGTAAGATAGGGCAGCGCGCTCGGCCCGTAGTGCCCATTGGGTGGCCTGTTCGGGGCTCAATGGCCAGGGCCGATACAACGCCAGATCAGGGTATTGATAGGCCAAATCTTCATCATCTGGCAGTCCTGCTGCGGGGTCCTCAGCGGTAAAACGCGCGATGTGCCACGCTGCAGCGACTGTTTCACGTAGGGCTTGCGGGGTAAAATCAGCCGTCGAAGCAGCACCACGCTTTTGGCCATCAAAAACGGTAATACTGAGCGAACGCTCACGCGCCTGCTCCACGTTTTCTGTTTTTTGTTTGCGCACGGAAACAGACAAACCACGATTTTCGGAAACCTGCGCGACCGCATCGGTGGCACCGAGCTTTTTAGCTTCGGCCAGCGCGTCTTGTACCAGCTGAGAAAAAAAGTGCTGATTTGCAGAAATAGGCAAATTAGAAATCATTACATCACTCATAAAAACTCTATGTATGAGACCCGAATCACCCCGCAACCGCTAAAACGGCCCGTTGACCAAGCAAATATGATAAAACGCAATTGTGCGCTAACACACAGTCTAACCTTAAACACAGCAATGAGGGGAAATCAACAATGAGTGAACTACTGGAATGCATTGAACTCAACCCGGAAAAGGAAGCCCGTTATGCCGTTATTTGGCTGCACGGATTGGGGGCCGATGGCAATGACTTTGTCCCTATCGTGCCCGAATTAGGCCTAGACGATTTAAACATCCGTTTTGTTTTCCCCCACGCACCGGTACAACCCGTCACTGTGAATGCAGGCATGCCCATGCGGTCTTGGTATGACATCTATGTCACCGATCTGGTCCGCCGTGAGGACGCCAAAGGATTGCGTGAGTCTCAAGCACGGGTAGAGGCGCTTATCCGGCGTGAGATTGAGCAGGGCATCCCCAGCGAGCGCATTGTATTGGCAGGCTTTTCTCAAGGTTGCGCCATGACTTTGCAGACTGGATTGCGTTGGCCCGAGCGTCTGGCCGGGCTGGTCTGTCTATCAGGCTATCTGCCCTTAGCCGAGGTCGTCGACAAAGAGCGCCATGCAGCCAACCAGGACACCCCTATTTTTATGGCGCATGGCACCCAAGACCCCGTTGTGCCTCTGCAACGCGGTGAAAACACCCGCAAATTGTTAGAAAAAATGGGCTATGACGTCGAATGGCATACCTATCCGATGCCGCATTCAGTCCACCCCCATGAGGTCAGAGACATTGCTAAATTTTTGCGCCAAATCCTGACGGCCCAACCATAGCCTACAGCCCGCTGACTCTTGAAAGTTTTTTAGTACCGTATTTTATTGACCAGTCATTCAGTTTTTATGAATTCAGAAACCATAGTCCGCACCCGTTTTGCCCCCTCGCCAACTGGTGATCTACACCTTGGTGGCGCCCGTACGGCCCTTTTTTCATGGGCCTTTGCGCGCCACCACCAAGGAAAATTTGTCTTGCGTATCGAGGATACTGACCGCGAACGTTCCACCCCCGAGGCTGTTCAAATTATCTTGGACGGCATGCAGTGGCTCGGCCTCGAGGCTGATGAAGGGCCTTTTTACCAAAGCCAGCGTATCGAACGCCACCAAGAGGTCATCCAAAAAATGCTGGATGAAGGGACGGCTTATTATTGCTACAGCACCCCAGAAGAGGTCGAGGCGATGCGTGAACGCGCCCGTGCCCAGGGACTCAAGCCCCGCTACGATGGCACTTGGCGTCCTGAGCCCGGTAAAACGCTGCCCGAAATCCCCGCTGACAGACAGCCCGTTGTCCGCTTTAAAAGCCCACAAACAGGTGCCACCACCTGGGATGACTTGGTCAAAGGCCCTATTTCCATCCCCAACGACGAGCTTGATGATCTCGTCATTGCACGCTCGGATGGCACGCCCACCTATAACTTTTGCGTGGTGGTGGATGATTGGGATATGAAAATCACTCACGTGATCCGCGGGGATGACCATGTCAACAATACAGCCCGTCAAATCACTTTGCTCGAGGCTTTGGGGGCTGAGCTCCCCGCCTACGGTCATGTCCCCATGATTTTGGGCCCAGATGGTGAAAAACTCTCAAAACGCCATGGGGCGGTCAGCATCCTAGAATATGATGAGCAGGGTTTTTTACCCGAGGCTATGGTGAATTATTTGGCGCGCCTGGGCTGGAGTCATGGTGATGCCGAGCTCTTTAGCCGTGCAGAGTTTATTGACTGGTTTAATACCCGCAACCTGAGCCGTTCGCCGGCGCAATGGGATCCCAAAAAACTGCGCTGGGTCAATGCTCACTACATCAAAGAAAGCACCAATGAGCGGTTGGCTGAGCTCGTCGCCCCCCGCATCGAGGCGCGCGGCGGCCAGCCTGAGCTAGTGGATTTACCCGCCGTCATGGAACTGCTCAAAAGCCGTGCTGAAACCCTCAATGAGCTCGCAGATGGGGCGCTGCTGTTCTGTCACCAAGAAATGCCCGCCATTGACCCCGAGCTCAAAGAGCAGGTCCTAACCCCTGAGGCCAAGCAACTGCTGCATGACTTTAACCAGCGCGCCCAAGCCCTAGAGGAGTGGAGCGTAGATGCAATTAGCGCCACCATCAAAGAGGTACTCAAAGCGCAGGGCGCGCGGATGCCCCAACTGGGGATCCCCATGCGTGTGGCCGTGACAGGACAGCGCCAGACCCCGGCCATCGATGCCGTGCTGTATCTGTTGGGTCGCGATCGTGTGCTGGCCCGCTTAGAGCAAAGCCTAGCAAATTAAAAGGGCAGGCGATAGCCAGGTGAGGTCCGCTGGGTAGCGTACTGCTGCCCAGCCTCGGACTCGAGGAGCAGCTCGTCCTCATCGACAGACACGATGCGGTAGCGATTGGTATAGATAGGATCGTCTATATCCACGACCATCCCGTTGGATTTATGGGTCTGCAAGACGATGTGATCCCCATCGAGATGCCAGCAACCACTCTCGTTGATGCCCTGCGATGGCTGCTTGGGGCGTTTGAGTTGTTCGGTAAATAGCATGCTGCCATCGGCCTTGAGGGTAAACAACGTCCGCAGCTCGCCGGTCACCCCTTTTTCTTTGCGTTTATTGAGCCAATTGCCCACTGCGGGCGCATCCGCAGCGGGCGCGGTGCACTCATCGGGGATGGCCGTTTGCGCGGTCGCATCCTGTTTTTCCTGCACCGGCATAGAGCAAGCAGTAATCAATAACCCCATGCCCAGGGTAGCCCCCAAGGTCATGAGCCGTTTGCAAGACTGAGAAATTGGCATACCAAGCATAGTTTTCCTTACACAATGGTGATTGTGTGAACACAGTGTGGCGTCTGACGCCCCTATATTTACCCTTATATTATCCTGTCCAGCGGGCAAGTGACATCAAAACATAAGCAAAAGCAAAATAAATATTTCTGTCCTTACCCCCTCACCGTCGCAAAAACCATACCACAATTTGGTAAACTACCCAGTATGCTCGTTGAGAGGCGCCTAGCATTCAGCCGACACGGGCTTTATTTGTGTTCATCTTTTTACAAAAAGGAACCTCAATCATGGCATCTGCCCATAATCCACACCCTGATTCCACGGTATATCCAGAGGATAGCAATACTGATCAGGCCCCTTATGTAAAGACCACCCCCAACCCCGAGGGCTCTTGGCCCTACCCCACACATCCCACTGAGGAAACCGACTAGGCATTATTAGGCTATAGACTATGGGCATTACCGTGACGATTTTGAGTTTGATTATTCGACTAATCGGATTTGTTTTTATACTGCGCGCCTGGTTTTACGCCTCACGCATTCCACCCTTTAACCCTTTTTCTCAGACCATCTACCGCTTTACTGATTGGGCCAGCCTACCGATGCAGCGTTTGATTGCACCGCGTGGTCAATTTGACTGGCCCAGTATCATCGTTGTCTGGATCGCCGCCTTTTTATATTTATTGACGCTGTTTAACTTTCAGCTCTTTAATCCATTAGGCCAAATTATCGCTGCCCTACTGACCGGGGTCGAGTGGTGGTTAAATACGATGTTTTGGGCCATTATTATTCAAGCACTGCTTTCTTGGATTAACCCGGCGGCCCCTATTGCGCCCTTGCTCAATGCACTCACTGCACCCATTTTGAACCCCATCCGCAGTCGGATGCCCAGCACAGGCGCCATCGATTTTTCCCCCCTCATTGTTTTGATCATCACCCAGGTACTCATTGTGGTGATCAATAACATCAATAGAAATATTTTGTTTAGTGATTTGCTGACATTTTAGTGGGCCTACTGGGCCAACTGGGCCTGCGATCTGGCAGTGACACCACATCGGCAGCCCGCATCACTAACGAAGGCAAAAAAGCCCTGATCCCACACGTGCGTTATATCCATGTGGGACAGGGCTTGATTCGTGTGGGGGCGCTGTGCGCTTAGATAGGGCTCACACGGACGGGGCCAGCCCCGCTAATCACTTGCACGCGCTGACCGGCGTTAATGGGCACATCGGCCTCTTGGGCAATCACGCGTGTTTCCCCATTATCCATTTTGACTGTGATCTCTAGGCCCTTGCTCTTTTGGACACGGTGCTCGACCTGCTCACCGGCAATGCCCCCCAGCAAAGCGCCACCCATGGTTGCTAAGATCTTGCCACGGCCGCCCCCAATGGTACTGGCGGCGACCCCACCCATGGCTGCCCCGGATGCGGCCCCAATACCTGAAGAACGATCGGCCTGAATGGTAATGGGTCGAACACTTTCTACTACCCCATAACGCACCACCTGCTCACGCTGCGATTGTCCATAGGTATAAGTCTGGCTCGAAGCGCTGTGATGCGCGCAACCCGAAATCCACAATACCGCACCCAGCGCTGCTGCGGTGAGCTTGAACCAACGCACCATCTGGGGACGATGTCTATTTTGTGTCGTCATGACCTGCTCCTTTGAAGGAAAATTTAAGCCAGTGTGGGCACAGCCACATCTAACTCATAAACCTCGGTCAAGAGGCGGTTAATCTGTTCGCGTTTAGGCTGATGGTTTTGTGGTCCCTGTGAGGCAATTTTAATACTGCCCATGATATTGCCCAAACATGCAGCCTCGTATAAGGACCAACCAGACGTCAGGCCATACAGCAAACCTGCGCGGTGGGCATCCCCACAACCCGTGGGGTCCAACACCTCATCGGCAACGACAGGTGCGACCTCGCGCTTGGACCCTTTATGATACAACATCGCACCCTTGGCACCGTGCGTGACAATCACCGCCTGTAGTTGCTCGGCGATTTCATCCATGGATTTACCCGTGCGTTCTTGGATGACAGTCGCCTCATAGTCGTTGGCCGTCAAGATGTCGGCGCGGGCGATCATGTCATTGAGGTCATCCCCATCAAATAAAGGCATGGCCTGCCCCAGATCAAACACAAAAGGAATATTAGACTGCTGTAATCGTTGAGCGTGCGCGATCATGGCCTCTTTGGCATCGGGGGCCACAATCGCCCAAGCTGCTTTTTGGCCTGTCAGATCATTACGAGAAGAGAACTGCATGGCCCCCGGGTGAAAAGAGGCGATCTGATTGCTGTCCATATCCGTGGTAATAAAGCATTGCGCGGAAAACTCCTGAGGCACCACCTTGATCATGTCAGTCTCAATGCCCAAGGTGCGCATGCGTTCGAGGTACTCGCCCGCATCGTGACCCACGGTCCCCACGGGCACCGCCTGTGCACCCAATAGCGCCAGGTTATAAGAGATATTACCCGCGCAACCGCCAAACTCTTTACGCAGGGCGGGTACAAAAAAGGATACGCTCAAGTTAGGCACATGCTCAGGCAGTATATGTTCTTTGAAACGCCCTTCAAATACTGCAATCATATCGAAGGCCAATGAGCCGCAAACTAAAATTCGTCTTGTCATCTTTACCTTTAAGAGAAAAACTTGTCTACTTTGAATCCATTGATCTGGGTGTCCTGCGCCTCAACCTGTAATCGCAGATCGATCACCTGTCCAGGCAAAAAAGGACCCTTAAGCTGAGCCGCACTTAGGTATTGCTCAGGAGTCACCTTTAAACGCGCGATCACTGCCGCCGATACATCACTAAAGGTAATGAGCAAGGTGGGCCACTCCTGCGGGACAGAGGCGGTATTGTTAAGACCCACCTGCAATAAATACTGCTGTCCATCGTCGGCAGACCGCGCTTCGCGCGAAAGGCGACTATAGGTAATATCAATGGCCGAAAGAGCCCGTAAGTAGGGCACCTGGCACCCCACATACGCACAGAATGATTGTAAGGCAGGCCGCATGAACGGCGCATGTAGAGCAATCTGGGCACGATACACATAGGCCGCCTGCAACAATGCTGCCCCGACCAACCCCCACAACAACAATTGCCAGGCCAATCGACGCAAAGAATCACGCCAAGAGAAATGGGGGGGCTCAATACGACGCTCGGCGTAGACAGGATCGACCGCCTCTGGGGTCGCCGAGGGGGCCGCCCCAATGACTGGGGCGACAGTAGGCGCATCGTCTACTGGCCTATCAGCCTCATCTTCGATGAAAAAGACAGGCTCTGTCGTGGGCGCATTGAGAATCTCTGCGGGTAGCTCTGTGGGCAAATCAGGCTGCGATTCACCCTCGAGCTCATCGGCGTCCTCCACAAAAAACTCAAAAGGAGGTTCAGGCGTCGCCTCTACTGTTGAATCAGTCTCTGTGGCTGCCTTTGTATCGATAAAAGGGAGATCGGGTTCAACAAATAGCGCATCTGACGCTGCCATAGAAAAATCATCTATGGGCGCATCGTCTACAGGCTCAAGCGCCTGGGAAGATGCTGAGGAGGTTGAAGATGCAGAGGATGTTGGAGATGCTGAAGATGCTTTTGTATCGCTCACGACGGCCTCATAGCCGTCAAAGATCTCTTGGCAGTGCACACAACGCACCAACCCCTTGCGACGCCTCAGCGCGTCGCCGTCAACACTAAACTGCGTCTGACATTCTGGGCACTGTGTCGTAAGCGTGATCATGGCTCTTCTAACTATTCGTCAATCGCCCCTGTGCGCTGACCCACAATACATACCCAACCCTCGCGTTCGCGCCAAGCCTTGATATGCATGTAGTCTCGGTAGGCCTCTTGCATTTCTTTGGCCTGCCAAGCCAAAATGCCCGATATCGCCAGCAAGCCTCCTGGCTTGACGTAGGCTGTCAGCAAAGGGGCCAATACCTTGAGTGGATTAGACAATATATTGGCTACCACAATATCATACTGCCCCTTGTGCTCGGTGGGGAGATCGTCCGAGTGCATGGCGCGCAGACGTACCTGATTGGCCCGTGCATTGCCCTTGGTGGCAAACACGGCCTGATGGTCAATATCTACGGCATCCACTTGGTTGGCGCCCAGCTTTTTAGCGGCAATGGCCAACACACCCGAACCACAACCATAATCCAGCACATCATCGCCTTGTTTGACGTGCTTGGCCAGCCACTCGAGACATAAATGTGTGGTGGGGTGACTGCCGGTACCAAAAGCCAGCCCGGGGTCGAGCTCGATGAGCACCTGATCCTCTTTGGGATACACCTCGGAAAGCACCTCTTCGCGGCGCCAGCTGGGCACAATGAGAATGCGATCGCCAATGCTGATTGGGCCAAATTGCGCCTGTACATGACGCACCCAATCCTCATCAGGCACCCGACGCAATTCCCAATCGGCCGGGCCTAATTCAACAATCCCTGTCGCATTTAAATGGTCAATGATTTCGTATTCATTCAATTCATCGGGCAACAGCGCCACCACACGGTTGCGGCGCCACCCGAAAACCTCGGGCTCTAACCCGGGCTCACCGTATAAAGGGCGCTCATCAACGGTGTCCACATCAGCATCCTCGACGCTGACCGATAGTACCCCAAAGTCCAACATAGCGTCGGCCAGCATGTCGGCCTGCTCTTGGGAACACAAAAGAACTAATTCACGCATGCACTTTTCCCATAAAAGAAAACAGGGTGCGTGCCCTGTTTTCATAGATTAATTATTTACTATTTTTTAGCCAGCTTATCCTCAAGGTAGTGGATGCTCACCCCTCCTTGTTTAAAGCCCTCATCCTGCATTAACTCTCGATGCAGAGGGATATTGGTGTGCACGCCCTCGACAATCATTTCTGACAAAGCAATGTCCATCCGCGCGATGGCCTGCTCACGTGTTTCACCGTAAGTGATCAGCTTGGCGATCATCGAGTCATAATACGGTGGCACGGTATAGCCTGCAAAGACATGTGAATCTAAGCGCACCCCCGGACCACCCGGAGTATGCCATTGATTAATACGTCCCGGACTGGGTAAAAAGTTATAGGGGTCCTCGGCATTAATACGGCACTCAATAGAATGCCCGCGGAACATGACATCACGCTGGCGTAGGCTGAGCTTTTGGCCAGCCGCAATCCGTATCTGCTCTTGGACCAGGTCCAAACCGGTGATCATTTCGGTAATAGTGTGCTCTACCTGGATACGCGTATTCATTTCAATGAAATAAAACTCGCCATCCTCGTAGAGAAACTCAAAAGTACCGGCCCCTCGGTAGTTGAGCTTGCGGCAAGCCTGTACTGCGCGCTCGCTAATACGCTCAATCAATTTACGGGGGATATCAGGGGCAGGCGCCTCTTCGATGATCTTTTGATGGCGACGCTGCATAGAGCAGTCGCGCTCGCCCAACCATATGGCATTGCCATGCTCATCTGCCAAAATTTGTATTTCAATGTGGCGCGGGTTTTCGAGGTATTTCTCCATATAAACCTCGGGGTTGCCAAAGGCCACCTCGGCCTCTGCCCGCGTGGTCGCCACCGCAGTCAGCAATGCCCCCTCGGTAAAGACCACCCGCATCCCGCGCCCGCCGCCACCGCCGGTGGCTTTGACAATCACTGGATAGCCGATGTCGCGGGCCATGCGCAGAATCTCATCGGGGTCATCGGGTAACGCGCCCTCAGAGCCGGGCACCACTGGCACCTTGGCCTCTATCATGGTTTTTTTGGCGGTCACCTTGTCCCCCATCAGGCGGATGGTCTCTGGACGTGGGCCAATAAATACAAAACCGCTTTTTTCAACCCGCTCAGCAAAATCAGCGCTTTCGGCCAAAAAACCATAGCCCGGGTGGATGGCCTCGGCATCCGTTACCTCGGCAGCCGCAATAATGGCCGGCATGTTTAAATAACTGTCGCGTACTGAAGCAGGCCCAATGCACACCGACTCATCGGCCAGACGCACATATTTGGCATCACGATCGGCCTCAGAATGCACCACTACGGTTTTAATGCCCAGTTCTCGGCAAGCACGCTGTATACGCAGGGCAATCTCCCCGCGGTTTGCGATAAGGATTTTTTCAAACATATGAGTTAGCCGATCACAAACAAAGGCTGCCCAAATTCGACGGGCTCACCATTTTCAACCAATACTGCCTTGATTACCCCTGCGCGGTCGGCCTCGATCTCGTTTAGTAGCTTCATGGCCTCGACAATGCACAGAGCCTCACCCTCTTGGACGGTCTGCCCCACCTCGACAAAAGGTGCGGCACCTGGGCTAGGTGCGCGATAAAAGGTACCCACCATGGGGGCCAATACCGTATGCCCATCGTACTGCTCTTCGGCAGGCTCAGCTGCAGGCGCCGCGTCGGCCCCAGCAGCGGGTGCAGCCGCAGGTGCGACCACGGCAGTTTCTGCCGGTGGCGCCGCGTAAACGACGGGTTGCTCGGGTGCGGGCGGTGTCTTGACAATACGTACCTTGCCGTCACCTTCGGTAACCTCGAGTTCAGAAATATCTGATTCGGCAACTAAATCAATTAGGGTTTTGAGTTTTCTAAGATCCATGCATGCATCCTGAATCGTTTGTACTTTTGCTGAGCCAGCATAGTGGTCAGTCAACAAATAAGGAATTTATTTACTGAACGACGGCGCGTGTATATCCAGGGCGTACCGCAGTGCAGCCTCGTAGCCATAAGCACCGAGCCCAACGATAACGCCCTGGGCCAGGGCCGACAAATACGAATGATGCCTAAACGGCTCGCGCTGATAGACATTGGAGAGGTGCACCTCAATAAAAGGAATCGCCACTCCGGCCAGGGCATCACGGATTGCAATACTCGTATGCGTATAAGCGCCGGCATTAATGATGATGGCATCGACCCCCTGCGTGGAAGCCTGATGAATGCGCTCTACCAAAGCCCCCTCGCTATTACTCTGAAAGCATAGACAGCGCGCTTGGTGGTGGGCTGCAAGCTCATGCAGGCGCTGATCAATATCAGCCAACGTCGTTGCACCGTAAATATCTGGCTCGCGCTGTCCTAACAGATTGAGGTTAGGGCCGTGTAGTACGAGAATCGTTTTCGCCATGGTTCAATAAACCAAAATCAACAGAAGGCAGTTGTACGCTAAATTATTGCGTTTGTCTATCTATTTGCACTGAATGTAAATGTTTTCGCGCTGATTGAGCGGTCTTTAATGGACGTCTCGGGCGCGTTCAATGAGATGATATTTACCTAATATACAGTGAAACGCTCTCGTTGTGGTCCTTTAGGTCTGTGTTTTTTGCTCTGTACCCGCTTGTAAGGCCTCGATATCCTCACTGAGCGATTGCGGATCAATTTGCCCCAAGATGTGTTTGTGTTGTTCTCCCTGCGCATTAAATAGCACAGTAAAGGGCAAGCCCCCTTTGCTATTACCCAAATCACGCATCACCTCGACGCCGGCATAGCCCGGTATCAATAAGTCATACGTCACTGGCACCTCTTGGAGGAATTTTTTGATATTGCGCTGTGTATCAATGGCCAGCCCTAGAAATTGCACCTCTGGATAAGCCTGGCTCAGCTGCTCGAGATCGGGCATTTCCTCGACGCAGGGCGGGCACCAACTGGCCCAAAAATTAACGACCAAAGGACGCCCTTGGTAGGGTTGTAAATCTACTTCGTCGCCTTGTAAATCGCTAAACTTGAGCGCAAAGAAATCTTTGGGAGCCTCTTCATCAGAGGCGGCATACGCAGGTAATGACCCACCCCAGGTCACGACCGCCCCAAAACTCAAATATTGTAAAAATTGTCGACGTTGCATTGATTTGGCCTTTCCTACCCCTTAAGTACATTGAGCGCAGTCATCTCAATGATTAATAAAGCGGCAAAACGCAGTGTATGATTCACGCCCATGTTGGTTGGTCTGTGCATTTGCTTTTAAGTTTCCTTGCTTTATTATCAAGCTGCATGCGTGCAGTTAATTTAATGGGCCGGGAGAGCAGATGCATATTCATATTTTAGGGATTTGTGGGACATTTATGGGTGGGCTGGCCTTGCTCGCACGTGCGGCAGGGCACAAGGTCACTGGCTGTGATGCCGGCGTTTATCCGCCCATGAGCACCCAGTTAGAGGAGCAGGGCATTGCACTCATCGAGGGCTTTGGCACCGAGCAACTCGAGCTCAAGCCCGATCTTTTTGTGATCGGCAATGTGGTGGCCCGTGGCAATCCGCTGATGGAGGCGATCCTGGCACAGGGCCTGCCCTATACCTCGGGGCCACAGTGGTTAGGCGATCATATTTTACGTCATCAGCATGTATTAGCTGTCGCTGGCACACATGGCAAAACCACCACCAGCTCAATGCTGGCGTGGATATTAAAGCATGCCGGTCGCCACCCCAATTTTCTCATCGGTGGCATTGCCCCCGATCTAGAGGTGTCCGCACATTTTGACCCGCGCGGCGAACTCTTTGTCATCGAGGCGGATGAATACGACACCGCTTTTTTTGATAAGCGCTCAAAGTTTGTGCATTACCATGCCCGCACGGCCATTTTACACAACCTAGAATTTGATCATGCCGACATTTTTCCAGATTTAGCAGCCATCGAAACCCAGTTTCATCATTTTGTACGCACCATACCCAACAATGGAGCCATTTTGCGCCCCGCCGACAGCCCGGCTTTGGATCGCGTCCTTGAGCGGGGCTGTTGGACGCCGGTCACTCGTTTGAACACGCCCCAAGGCTGGCACTACCAATGGCAACCCAATGGGCATCTGCGCATTCATCACGGTGCCGATAGCGCGATCATCGAGTGGGGGCTACGCGGTGAGCACAATGCACAAAATGCACTCGCCGCCATTGCTGCCAGCCACCAAGTAGGCGTGAGCTTGGACTATGCTTGCGCGGCCTTGAGCGTGTTCCAAGGCATCAAACGACGACTAGAGCTGCGTGGCACAGTCGCGGATATCGAGGTTTTTGATGATTTTGCCCACCATCCCACTGCAATCACCACCACTTTGCAGGGCGTGCGTAAAAACCTGTCTGCGGGGCGCATCATCGCCGTCTTCGAGCCGCGTTCCAACACCATGCGCGAGGGTGCCTTGGTGGCCGATTTACCGGCGGCGCTCGGGCATGCAGACAGTGTGTTTTGTTACCAAGAAACTGAAGGTAAACATGCTTTAAAATGGAATGCTCAAGAGGCGTTATCCGCGCTGGGTGAACGCTTACACGTCCACTACCAATACGACGCTTTGGCCCAGGCGGTGGCTCATGCCGCTGCCCCAAACGATAAAATCATCGTGATGAGCAACGGTCATTTTGGCAATGTTCACGACCGGATCCTGCAGGCTTTGCAGGCGCGCTTTGATTCATAAGCTTTTAACTATCTCGCATCATGTTTCTTTATCTACACGGCTTTCGCTCTTCGCCTTTATCTGCAAAATCTCAGATCATGTATGGCGCCTTACAAGCGCGGGGTCAGGCCCAGCGATGGCACTGTCCTCAGCTAAGCACACAACCTGCACGCGCCATTGAGCAATGCCGCCAACTGATCAACACGCATCACCAACCCGGCCAGCCACTGACTATTATGGGTTCGTCGCTGGGCGGTTTTTATGCCACTTACCTCGCTGAACAATGGCCCAATGCACAGTGCGTGGTTCTCAACCCCGTCGTGCATGCTGCCCGTGATCTGGCACATTATGTCGGCCCACTCACTAATTTTCATACCAATGAGCCTTTTGAGTTTACTGAGGCCGATGTGGCGGCGTTGGCTGCCCTTGAAATTTCCCAGGTCACACACCCCGAACGCTACTTTCTCATCGCTGCCACCGGTGATGAGCTGTTGGATTGGCGCGAAATGGCGGCGCATTACGCTGGGGCCAAACAAGAGATTATTTCCGGCAGTGATCATGGGCTTTCAGATTTTGAAAACTATCTGCCACAAGTTTTTGCCTTTCTGGATGGAACAGATGCTGCGACACGCCAGTCCACGCGTCATGATGGCTAAACACACCGCCCTTTCAGTCACTTATTTGCACTTTTAGCTCACCTACAGGCCTGTCAAGCAATGTACGTCCTTTACGAAGATAACAGTAGATTCAAGGCGGAAAAAGTTTTTTCGCGCGCTGAACGCAGCCTACAAGTCGAATCTGCCACGGGTAAACGCTCTAAAATTCGCACGGATCGCGTGTTTATGGAATTCGAGCGCCCTGAGCCCGACCAATTGCTCGCCCAAGCCGAGTCGTTGGCCGCAGACATTGACATTGATTTTGTCTGGGAATGCGCCCCCGCAGAAGGGTTTGAGGCCGCGGAATTTGCCGCGGAATATTATGGGACGGCCCAACCCAGCGCCGTGCAAAAAGCAGCCTTTATTTTTGCCGTGCATGCTGCACCTGCTTATTTTCATCGCCGTGGGGCCGGCAAATACCGCCCAGCCCCACCGGAAACCTTGCGGGCTGCCTTGGCGGCCATTGAGCGTCGTCGCCTCGAAGAAGAGCGCCAAGAAGCATTGACCGAGGCCATGCTCCGAGGTGAATTACCTGATGAGATCGCGGCCCAGGCCGAGGATTTACTCCTGCGTCCGGATAAAAACAGCACAGAGTGGAAGGCCTTTCAAGCCGCCTTAGATGCCAAAAAATGTAGTCCAGAAACGTTATTACTCGAGCTGAATGCTTGGTCCAGTCCTTTGGCACTACACCGTCATCAATTCTTTTCTGAGCATTTTCCCAAAGGCTTGGCCTTTGAGGGCACCGTCCCCCCCTGCACGCTGGATCTCCAAGCCTACCCCGAGGCTACCGTTGAGGCGTACTCCATCGATGATGCGGGCACTACAGAAATTGACGATGCCTTTTCAATACAACCGTTGGACGCTCAGCGCCTACGTATTGGTATCCATATTGCAGTGCCGGCACTGGGCATTGAGCGACACTCTCACTGGGACGAACAAGCGCGCCAGCGGATGGCCACTGTTTATATGCCGGGGCAAAAGATCCCTATGCTGCCAGAGGCCTTGATCGAGCAGTTCTCTTTGTTGGAAAACCAAGAACGGCCTACCCTGTCTTTGTATGTGGATTTGGATCTCGAAAGCGGTGAGGTGCTGACCCATGCCACGCGCATAGAGCGTATTCGCGTCACTCAAAACCTTTTTCATGAAAATCTCAAAGGCCAAATCAACCAAGACGCACTTGAAGACCCCGCACAATCGATTCCTTATGGCGACTTTCTGCGTCCCTTGTGGACAGCCACCCAACGGCTGCGCCAACAACGCGAAGAGGCGCGCGGTTGGCCTGAAAACAACGACCGTGCCGAGTTTCTCTTTGAATTAGAGGGGCCTGCTGATGACCCTAATAGCACCGTTCATTTGATTCCGCGTGACCGACAATCGCCCCTGGGAATCATCACCGCAGAGCTCATGATTTTGACCAACATGCTTTGGGCCGGCTTGTTACAGCAGCATGGCCTGCCAGCGGCCTTTCGTTCGCAGCAAAATATGCGCACGCGCATGTCAACACATGCACTGCCGCATAAAAGTATTGGCGTGCCTTATTACATGTGGGCCACCTCTCCTTTGCGCCGCTATATTGATTTAGCCAATCAGCGGCAAATCATTGCGGCGGCTCAGCATGGGGTATCTGCTCGGTTAGTCGCCCCCTATCAACCCAAGGATCCAGACCTGTTTGCCGTCATCAGCACCTTTGAAGAGCAATATAGTGCTTGGAATGCCTTTCAGCATAAAATTGAAAGATACTGGGCCCTGCGTTGGTTACAGCAACAACAAAAGACCCACTTGCATGCCCAAGTCATTCGTAATGATCTGGTGCGCTTTACCGAAGTCCCTCTGGTCACCGCTGTGCCGGGGCTCCCAGAGCTCGAACGCGGCCAAGGAGTTTGGATCGAGGTGCTCGATATCAATGAGGTAGATCTTAGCTTGGGCTGTCGTTTAATCGAGGTTTGCACCCCTGATGATGCATGCGCAGAGTAAAACAAAACCCCTTAGATAAAGATTATTTATGGCCTGCAGCAGTGGTCTCTGTGCTGCTGCATGTACTGCTGATTTGGGCCTGGCTACCGAGTGGAGAAAAAATGCGCGCCCAGACCCCTGATTTACCCACCGCAGTGATTAATTACCGCACTTTAGAAACCCCCGATATTGCAGAGCGTTTGGCCCAATGGGATGCTCAGGGTGGCGGAGAGGACGCTGAGGGAGTCGCCAGCAGCCCCCTGCATGGCAGTGGGCCCTTGAGCATCGACAATCTATTTTTACAGGCCTTACAACGGAAACAACAAGAGCTGGAAACCGAACAACGCGAATTACTGCATCGACTCCAAGAACAGGCAGAAAATATTGCCTCCACCACACCCGAGGCCGATACCGCACCGAAACTCATGCCCACGGGGCAAGGCGATGATGACCTCACTATTGTGCAACAACGCCTGGCTGAGATCGCACTACGCATTGAGCGCGCCCAGGCACGCCCGCGCTATACCTTTGTGGGGCCCAGCACGCAGGCCTCGCCTTTTGCGGCTTATATTCAGGCGTGGCAGGCCAAAATAGAACAAATCGGTACGGAGCATTATCCAGAACAGGCCCGTGGCAAAGCTTCCGCTAGTTTACAAATCACGGTATATATTAACCACAGCGGCGAGATACAACGCGTTGATATTGACCAACCCGCTGATGATCCAATTTTTAATTTAGCCGCCCGACGGATTATTCATCTGGCAGCGCCCTTTGCGCCATTTAGCCCTGAGATGGCCAAAGACACGGATGTCTTGGCCATCACGCGTACCTGGCATTTTGAACAAGGACAACTGCATACCAGCACAACAGCACCATGAATACACCAACCCCTGCCCATTGCGCGGTGATCGGTCATCCCATCGCACATAGCCTTTCCCCTCAAATTCACCATGCCTTTGCACACAGCTTGGGCCTAAATGTGCATTATGAGCGCATTTTGAGTGAGATCCCTGATTTTGAGCGCACTGTCCAAGATTTTTTTGCGCGCGGCGGCCATGGACTCAATGTCACCGTCCCATTTAAAGAACGGGCCTTTGCTTTGGCTGCCCACAGCAGTCCACGTGCGCGCTTGGCCGGGGCAGTCAATACCCTATGGATGGCCGAGGGCCAACTGCATGGATGTAATACCGATGGCGAAGGATTGGTCTATGATTTAAAAAAGCTCCATGCCGATCCCAAGGGTCAGCGCATCTTGATTATTGGGGCGGGCGGCGCCACCCGTGGGGTCTTGATTCCCTTGTTAGAAGCAGGGGCTCAGACCTTGAAGATCATCAATAGGACCCCGACCCGCGCCACACAAATCGCCGAGGAATTGAGCACTCAGCAGCCTCAGTTTGCCCCGCGACTCGCAGTTGGCAGCCTACAGGATACCCAAGGACAGTGGGACATCGTGATTAACGCCACCTCTGCCAGCTTGGGCACGGCAGGCCTGCAGCATGGCGCCATTGATTATGCGCCCAACGCCCTGGCTTACGATATGGTTTATGGTGCCCAACCCACGCCATTTATGCAGCATGCTCAGGCCCAAGGGGCGCAGCGGGTCGCCGATGGATTGGGCATGTTGGTCGAGCAGGCGGCCAGTAGCTTTGCCATTTGGTTTGGGCAGCGCCCGGGCACCACTACGGTACGTCAACAGCTCAGAGCACAGCTCTAGGTTACCCTTTTGTATACATCATGAGACTGCGCAAACTACACTGGCCCAACTGGAATCGCCGCCAATGGATACGCAATCTATTGGTCGGGCTGGTGATCTTTTTTTTGCTTTATCAACTGAGCTTTATGGCCCGTATTTTGTGGTATCAGCAGTTTAATCCTAGGGCGAGCTCTTTTATGCGCGCCACCATCAAGGAATTACGCGCCGAAGACCCAACAGCCAGCATCGTGCATGAGTGGGTAGACTACGAGCAGATCAACCCCAACCTCATTCGGGCGGTCATCGCCTCTGAAGATTCAAATTTTTTATACCATGATGGGGTGGAATGGGATGCCATTCGCGATGCTTGGGCGTATAATCGTGCCCAAGCGAGCAAGGGCTCAACACGGCGACGCGGCGGCTCTACCATCACACAGCAATTAGCTAAAAACTTATTTCTTTCACCCAAGCGTAGCTACGCACGCAAAGCCCAAGAGTTGCTCTTGGCTTATATGCTCGAGCTCATGCTCAGTAAAAAGCGCATCATGGAGCTCTACCTCAATATTGCCCAATGGGGCAATCGCCACTTTGGGGCGCAGGCGGCAGCACAACGCTATTTTAATACGGGGGCCGGTCAGCTCTCTGCCCAGCAGGCCGCCCAACTCGCGGTGATGTTACCCAACCCTCGCTATTATGATTCTCACGGGGCGACGCCCTATTTACGTCAACGCACCCAAACCATCGCACAGCGCATGCGTTTGGTAGAGACACCTTAACCACTATGAGCATTGCCCTTCGCTATCTCGCTGCTGAAATTTATCGTGCCAGTGCGATTGTCCTCTTGGCCTTGATGGGGTTATTTACTTTTTTCAATCTCATTGACGAGCTAGACCGCCTGAGCGCCACCTTTAGCGTCGCTAATCTGCTCTATCTCGAGGCATTAAGCATGCCCACGCAGCTCTATGAGCTGTTACCTATTGGCCTGCTCATTGGCAGTATTTTGGCGCTGGCGGGGTTAGCACAGCGCAACGAGCTCGTGATTTTACGCGTCTCGGGCATCAGTGGGATGAAACTACTCATGATGCTGTGGGCGATCACCATTCCACTCATGGTGTTAGCCATGCTTTTGTCTGAGTACATTGCCCCACGCACGGAAATACGTGCCAATGAGGCGAGCTTAGAGATCATCGGGCGCGCAGGGGGCGGTCGACTGTCCAGCGGTTATTGGTTTAGGGAAAAAGGCCAAGACAACACCATCCGCATCATCAATATCAAGCGCTTGCAAAGTCAGGGACAAGTACAAAACATCACCGTTTATTTGCTGGATGAACATCTCAACCTGAAATCCATGACCGAAGCAAAAAGCGGTGTACTCAAAGACGAAGAACTACGCCTAGATGAGAGCGTGGTGACCAACATCCATCCCGATGCCATACACTTTTTAGAGCACACAACCGCCCCACAAGAGCCACTAATAAAGATAGAAACAGACCCCTCCACTGTCTTGCCCACCGCACTGACCTCAGAGCGTCTCTTGGCGCGCATTTTGACCCCGGAACGCATGGCGGCAGCAGATTTACTGGATTACATCAGCTACCTTGAGGATAATCAGCTCCAAACCACACGCCAGGTGGTGGCGCTCTGGCGCAAGTTTGCCTACCCCTTTAGCCTATTGGTGATGATCACCATCGCGGCACCGATCAGTTTCATGCAAACACGCCGGGGCGGAGCAGGCTCAAAGATCTTTTTAGGCATTGTGGTTGGGGTGGGGTTTTTTATGCTCAACCAACTCACTCTTAACTTGGGCATGCTCAGCCAATGGTCTCCTTGGGTCACTGCGCTACTGCCCAATTTGAGTATGCTCATTACTGCTTTCATCGCTCTGCTAATACTGGAAAACCGCAATCGACGGTTCTTGCGCGCCCGTCGACCCAATTGATGCCAACCCTTCATGACAATGACCGAAACCAACGATCCTCAACACTGGGTAATTGGCGATTTGCAAGGCTGCCTTGAAAGCCTGGATTACCTGTTGGCCCAGCCCGCTATCAGTAGCGCCCCCCAAGCCCAATTGCTGTTTGCCGGCGATCTCATTAATCGCGGCCCAGATAACCTAGGCGTCCTGCAACGGCTATATCAGCTGGGCGACCGTGCCCAATGCGTGCTGGGCAATCATGATATTCATTTTTTGAGTGTGGCTGCTGGGGCACGCCGACCCAACCGATACGATACTTTTGGGGATATTTTAGAGAGCCCACAGCGGGATTTTTGGGTCGACTGGCTACGTCATCAGCCCTTGTTGCTTGAGGCCGCGGATCATTTGATTGTCCATGCCGGCATCGCTCCGGACTGGAGTCTCTCCGAATTGCGCCAGATTGCCCGTGATATCGAAGCAGTGCTACAAGGGGATGACTGGAAAGAGCGTATCCTCAGCCTATTTGGCAATGAGCCCGCTATTTGGTCCCCCGAGCTCCAAGGCGACGATAGACTGCGCTATGGGATTAATGTACTGACCCGCATCCGTTATATGCAGGCTGATGGGGCGCTGGATTTTGGTGCCAAAAATGCCCCCACCGAAGCCCCTGAACACTTACAGCCTTGGTTTCGTCTGCCCCGTTTAATCACTCAGCCCATTGTCTTTGGCCATTGGTCAACCTTGGGCTTGCTCAATGAATATGGGGTCTACGCCCTCGATACGGGCGCCCTCTGGGGCGGGCAACTGACAGCCATGCGTTTACAAGATCACCACATCGTACAAGTCCCCGCCCAAGAAAAACGCAGCCTCGATCCCATTTAATGTCCCCACGACAGCCGTGGCCCACTGGGCACGGCGGCCAGCCATTAATCCTCTCGCTCAGCCGCCACGGCTTGGCGAATGGAATGCCAGGCCCAACTGCTTATCTCGGCGCGGGTCATGCGTGCACACTGCTCAGCAGGCAGCGCATCGACAAAAATGCATTGCACGCGCGCGGGTTCTTTGCTGCTCAGTAGCTGCCAGATATTGGCCACCAAACTTTGATCCCCGGTAAAAGCAAAACGGGTACTGCGCTGTTGCCCCGCATAAAAGCGCAGGGCAATGGTCTGTAGCGGGACATTAGCCGCGATGGCTGTGCCAAAGAGGCTGGAGTGAAAACGTTGGACATCGAGGCCATCAGAGGTGGTCCCCTCGGGGAAAAGACCCACCACCTGGCCCTGGGCAAACAGATGGCTCAACTGCTCGGATACCGCCTTTATTGCATGGCGGCGTTGGCGCTCGATAAAAACCGTCCCGGCCCCTGCGACCAACCAACCTAATAGCGGCCAGCGACGAATTTCACTCTTGGCCACAAAATGCGTGCTACGCACAGCATTAATCACAAAAATATCCAGCCAAGAGACATGGTTTGCAACCCACAGAGCAGCCGTACCCTGAGCAGCAGGTGCGCCTTGCAACTCAATACGCACCCGACATAAGCGCAGTAATTGCCGCGACCACCAGCGGATCACAGGTTGTTTTTTATGGACACCGCACCAAGAAAAATAGCCGACAATAATGGCCAATCCTAGTAGGACCCAAAAAAACAATAAAATCCCAAAAAATAAAAAACGCCCAAACGCTATCATGTGCCAATGTTGAGGTGATTGTTAATCATTTTATGTTGTGAGGCGGCTCATCTAGCCAGCGTTGCAAAATAATGGCCGCAGCGACATCATCGTCATCCTCAAAGGCACCGACATGCAATTTGGCCTCGCGGGTGCTGCCCCACTCATTGACCATATCCACAGGCAACCCAAATCGCCCATGCAGTTGGCGGGCAAAGCGGCGTGCCTGTTGCGTTTGTAACTGCTCGCCGCCATCAGTCAACAAGGGCAGGCCAACCACCAAGCGCTGAGGCTGCCAAGTGTCGATCAAAGGGGCTATCTGAGCTAAATGCTGGGCCCGTGATTTACCGCGAATCACGCTCAAAGGGCGTGCACTGCGGCTAATGGTATTGGCAATGGCCACCCCTATCCGCTGTTCACCAAAATCAAAGCCCAGCAAGGTCAGCTCAGTCGGTAAATCAGGCACGGCCGGCACTTCCAGTCAGCATAATAGGATCAATGCCTAATTGGGCCAATGCTGCGCTATAGCGCTCTTCGGCCGGAGTGGCAAATAAAATATCATGGTTGGCCTGCACATGCAGCCAGGCATTTTGGGCCATTTCATCCTCGAGCTGTCCGGGCCCCCAGCCCGCATAGCCCAAAGTAATCAACACATCTTCGGGGCCAGTGCCTTGGGCCACCTCTTGTAGCACATCACGTGAAGTGGTCAACGCCATTTGACCCAGATTGATACTGGATTTGTAAGCACGCGCCGGGGCGTGTAACACAAACCCTCTGTCGGTCTGTACGGGTCCGCCAAAGAAAACAGGCGCCTCTTGAGTCAGGCCGATTTCCAACGACAGCTCTAAATCAATTCGCTGGAGCAAATCGCCCACCGTCATATCGGTGGGGCGATTGATCACAACCCCTAGAGCGCCCTGCTCGTTGTGCTCGCACATGAAAATAACGGTGTCGGCTAAACTGCCCGACACCATGCCGGGCATTGCGACGAGCAATTGACGTGAAAAATCGACCCTCGAAGATGTTTGTTCAGTGGAATCTTTTCCCATTAAAACCTCCTAGAGTCGTTTTTATCTATAACGTAATTAGACCTCGATCATTTCAAAGTCTTCTTTACGGGCCCCGCACTCGGGGCACACCCAATTGGGGGGAACATCCTCCCAGCGGGTGCCTGGTGCAATGCCCTCTTCGGGTACGCCCGCCTCTTCATCATAAAGCCAACCACAAATTAAACACATCCATGTACGCATAATTTAATACTCTATAAAATGCTATACCCCTTGAGGGGCGATCCATTAAAATGGAACAATAATACTACATTGTGCTGCCGAGCAGCGCCTTACTTTTTTATTTGACATTAAATATAAATGACTGCAGATTTGTCAGTATCAGCCCCTCCATCGGTACTGTTATTCGGCCCCTTGGATCCGACCTCGGCCCAGTACCTCACTGCCGATGCACTGAGCTGCCAGTTGACGGGGTGTCATCCTGCAACGGTGGCAACCGCTGTGCACATCCAAGATACCATGACTCTGGACCATATCAGCCTATTACCCCCAGAGCAGATCCATGATCAAATGCGTTGCTTACTCGAGGATCTCAATATCCGTGCCATCAAGGCCGGCCCACTGTATTCCGTCGAAGAGGCCAGTATCTTGGGTCAAATCTTGGCGGATTACCCACAGCTGCCCTTGGTATTGCACCTGCAGTCGATACCTGATTCGGCACAAGTGGGACGCGAACAAGACAGTGATGAAATCATCCAAGCAATATTCGACCTGGTGGTGCCCTTTTGCCAATTGGTAGTCGCCGATCAAATATTGCTACAACAGTGGCAGGCCGAGGATTTGCTGCCTGCCAATCAACATCCGGCGCGTGCGTTGATCCGATTAGGAGCCCGTGCCGTACTGTACACCACGGCGCAAAGCCCAGGTGGGCACAGTGCTTATCAGCTCTATACCGAGCAAGGCCTGTATCGACAATGGCCCATGGCCAACCCCCTAGAGCGTGTCCAAGATACCGAGGGCATGTTAGCCTGTATCTGCGCCACACAGTTTGCTTGGCAGCTCGAGCTGGCCCCCGCATGTGAGCAGGCAGTCAACTATGTAGATGGGGTCAGCACACATGTTTTTCAAGCCGGCATGGGCCACCGCCTCATTCATCAGGCAGGCATCCTTCAACCCATTACACACAGCAAACAGACATGAATTCCACACACGCGATGACCCCTCTTTTTCCGCGCGGTCTTTACGGCATCACCCCCGAATGGGATGACACCGACCAGTTGCTCAAGGCCATTCGCGCTGCCCACGCCGGCGGGATGAGCGTTTTGCAATGGCGCCGCAAGCACGCCCCTGAATCGCTGGCCCATACCCAGCTAACCGCTGTGGTTGCGCTTTGTAATGAAATAGGCCTGCCCTTGATTATCAATGACCAGCTCGAGTTAGCGATGCAGCATCCGGTCGCTGGGCTCCATCTGGGCAAAGAGGATGGCTCATTGCGCCACGCCCGCCAGAGCCTACACACAAACCAATGGCTGGGCACCTCATGCTATAACGAGTTGGGACGGGCGCGTCAGGCCATCCGCGATGGCGTTGATTATGTTGCCTTTGGGGCGTTATTCCCCTCCACCGTCAAGTCCGAGGCTGTGCGGGCCGAGCTCCAACTGCTGTCCAAAGCCCGCGATTACAGCGCGTCACAGGCACGCAACCGACGCACTGCCATCGTCGCCATTGGGGGCATTACCCCCGAAAATGCTCGCCATGCCTTTAGTGCTGGGGCGGATGCGGTGGCCGTCATCACCAGTTTATTTGAGGCCCTCGACATCACTGCTCAGGCGCAACGCTTTGTACAATGCTTCGAGCAGTACGCCACCTAAACCACCTGCTCAACCACACTTAAATGGCCGCGCCCAGTCGATGACCCAATGCGCATCGTGCGGGCATGCGGCCTATCGTTTCATTATCGACAAGGATCTCCAAGATTATGGATCGTAATACTTCACTTTTTGAACGTGCCTGCCAAGCCATTCCTGGCGGTGTTAACTCACCTGTCCGCGCCTTTGGCTCAGTTGGGGGCACGCCACTTTTTATAGAAAAAGCCCAAGGCCCATGGATTTGGGATGCCAACGATAAGCAATACATCGATTATGTCGGCTCATGGGGCCCTGCCATTTTGGGTCATGCTCACCCCGAGGTAATCGCAGCCGTACAAGCCGCCGCTGAAAAGGGGCTGTCATTTGGTGCCCCCACCGAGGCAGAAATCGAGCTGGCCGAACTCATCAAACAGCGCTTACCCGCCATTGAAAAGGTACGTCTGGTGAGCTCGGGCACCGAAGCCACAATGAGCGCCATCCGATTGGCGCGCGGTCATACAGGGCGCAATAAAATCATCAAGTTTGAGGGCTGCTACCACGGCCATGCCGATAGCTTATTGGTCAAGGCTGGCTCGGGGCTGCTGACCTTTGGTAACCCCACCTCTGCCGGGGTGCCCGAAGAATTCATCCAACATACGATCGTATTGGATTTCAATGATATTGAGGGCGTCAAAGAGGCCTTTGCAACCCACGGGCAGGACATTGCCTGCGTGATTGTTGAGCCCATTGCCGGCAATATGAATCTCATCAAACCACGCGATGGTTTTCTAGAGACTTTGCGTGAACAATGCAGCGCGCATGGCGCCGTATTGATTTTTGATGAGGTCATGACCGGGTTTCGGGCAGGCCCCCAAGGCGTCCAAGGCATTAGCGGCATTGAGCCAGATCTGACCACCTTGGCCAAAGTCATTGGCGGGGGCATGCCCGTGGGTGCCTTTGGCGGCAAAGCAGAAATCATGGACACCATTGCGCCACTAGGGGGCGTTTATCAAGCCGGCACCCTATCGGGCAACCCAGTGGCGATGGCCGCCGGTATCGCCACACTCAAGGCCGTCGGAGCCCAAGGCTTTTACGAGCGCCTAGAGGCCCGCACAGCGCAGTTGGCCGATGGGCTGCAAAGCCGCGCTGATGCCGCCGGGGTGACCCTAACCACAGACTACGTTGGCGGTATGCTAGGGCTGTATTTCAGTGCTGAAAAGCCACACAACATGAACGATGTGGCCGCCAGCAATATTGAGCAGTTCAAGGCTTTTTTCCATGCCATGTTGGCCGAAGGGGTGTATTTGGCCCCCTCCGCCTTTGAGGCTTGTTTTGTCTCTGACCGCCACGATGAGTCTATTATCGAGCAGACCTTATCTGCCGCTGAAAAGGCTTTTGCCAAAATCAAATAATCCTGCGATGGATTGACCTTAAAAAGCATCACCGCGCCCGCTGGGGCGCCGCGATGCTTTTTAAATATCCACTATTGAATCCCTAATCTTTTGTTCTTTGATCATTCGCAACTACGGCTGCGTCACGCCTCGCTAGAATGACTTGACTAGAATTCGAAACCTAAAGGTCATGCCATGAAAATCCAAGACATTCCTAGCAATACCTTTCTCAGCGACGCACCCGACCTCGAAAGTCGGCTACCCCAGGATGATCAATCAGCACTCAGACTTTGGTTGCGCCTGCTGAGCTGCTCTACATTGATAGAAAACGAACTCCGCAGTTGCCTGCGCCGCAAGTTTAATACCACCCTGCCCCGCTTTGAGCTCATGGCCCAACTGGCCAGTCGCCCCGAGGGCATGAAAATGACTGCATTGTCCCGACACATGTTGGTCACCAATGGCAATATCACCGGCATCACGGATCAGTTAGAAAAAGAGGGCTACGTCAAACGCCAACGTTTGCCTAACGATCGCCGCAGCTCGATGCTTTTTCTCACTGCCAAAGGAAAGGCCCAATACGCGATCATCGCCCAAGCCTACCAAAAATGTGTTGAGCGATTCTTTTCCGCTTTGCCCCAAACCAGCATCACCCTTTTACAAGAAGAGCTGGCCCAACTTAAAACATTGGTCCATCTGAAATGCACTGAGCGCGCCTGAACGACGCAAACAATGGTGATACAACGACTGCCAAGACTTAGCGTCACAGACGGGTTCACGGTATGATAGACAACACGAGGCCCGCTTTTATGTGGCTGCGGTTTTATGATTTATCGATCTTCATAGGTGTGCTATGGCAGTCAATTTGCATATTCCGGACAAAAAAGACATTCACCCGGTCAAAGGGGTAGAAATCGGCATCTCTTCTGCTGGCATCCGCACAGAGGGCCATCGCGACATCACGGTATTCCGTTTGGCGCCTAACAGTGCGGTTGCTGGGGTATTCACGACCAACCGATTTCGGGCCGCCCCGGTACAGGTCTGCGAACAGCACCTACACAAAGAACAAGACATCCGCGCGTTGGTCATTAATACGGGCAACGCCAACGCTGGCACGGGCGAGCCCGGCCTAGCCGATGCCCGCCAAACCTGCACCGAGCTCGCCAAGCTCATGGACTTGCGCCCGAGCCAAGTACTGCCTTTTTCCACGGGCGTGATCCTCGAGCCCTTGCCCATGCCAAAACTGTTGGGGGCACTGCCCAAAGCAGTCCATGATTTACAGGATGATCAGTGGTATGAGGCTGCCCATAGCATCATGACCACCGATACACAACCTAAAATCTACTCCACCCAACTCGATCTTGATGGGCATGAGTGCAACATCACCGGTATCAGCAAAGGCGCAGGCATGATCCGTCCCAACATGGCCACCATGCTGGGTTTTTTATGTACTGATATTGGCATCAATCCTAAGTTGCTGGCTGAGATGACCCGCGACATCGCCAATCATAGTTTTAATCGCATTAGCGTCGACGGCGATACCTCTACCAACGACTCTTTTATTTTGGTCGCCACGGGCCAGTCAGAGCGATACATAGACTCAGTAGCCAGTCCTTATTACGCCCAGGTCTACAAAGCACTCAAAGAGGCGGCCTTGGACTTGGCCCAAAAGATCGTGCGCGACGGTGAGGGGGCCAGTAAATTCATCACCATCCAGGTAGAGCAGGCTAAGGACGCCACTGAGGCACTCAAAATCGCCCATGCCATCGCCCACTCGCCGCTGGTTAAGACCGCCTTTTATGCCTCTGACCCCAATTTAGGCCGTATTCTATGCGCCATTGGCTATGCCGGCATTGACGATCTCGAGGTCAATAAAATTAAACTCTGGCTGGGTGATGTGTTGGTCGCCACGGATGGGGGCCGCCATCCCGACTACATCGAGGCTGACGGCAAACGCGTCATGCAAAGCAGCGAAATCACAGTACGGGTCGCCCTTGACCGTGGCAAACACAGCGAAACCGTTTATACCTGTGATATGTCGCATGATTACGTCAGCATTAATGCAGATTACCGCTCTTAGTCGTTGTTCTTGCTATTTTTTCCTGTTGCGGGTTAAAATTGTCCGCTTATAGTTTGTTTTTAAACTTGAACTTAGTTTTTAAGGAAATCAACCCATGTATGCGGTCATAAAAACTGGGGGTAAGCAATATCGCGTTAGCCCTGGCCAGAAATTGAAAGTAGAACAGATACCTGCAGACATTGGGCAAGAGATCACGCTAGACCAAGTGCTATCCGTTGGCGAGGGCGACACCATCAAGGTGGGTACCCCCTATGTTTCGGGTGCAGTAGTCAAGGCGACCATTCTTGCACAAGGTCGGCACAAAAAGATCAAGGTATTCAAGATGCGTCGTCGTAAAGGCTATCGTCGTACCCAAGGACATCGCCAAAACTACACAGAGCTGCGTATCGACGCGGTCGAGGCCTAAGCAGGCCATTTAATGTGTTCTGATTAAACAGGAGCTCTCTCATGGCACAAAAGAAAGGCGGCGGCTCTACGCGAAACGGACGCGATTCACAGGCAAAACGCCTGGGTGTCAAGGTCTTTGGTGGTCAAAATATTTCCGCAGGCGCAATCATCGTGCGTCAGCGCGGCACCAAATTCCACCCCGGTACCAATGTGGGCCTGGGCAAAGACCACACACTCTACGCACTTGTTGATGGGCATGTGAAATTTAGCATCAATGGCCCCAAAAACAAGCGCACCGTATCGGTCATCGCTTCCGAATAGGTTCTCATACACGACCTACATCCCAAAGCCCTGCCCGCTGGCAGGGCTTTTTGTTTTACAATAAAGCCTGTTTATCCACAGCATCTTTATTTACCTTTGGGTTGCAGAATCACACCATGAAATTTGTTGATGAAACCACGATTGAAGTCATTGCTGGCAACGGCGGAAACGGCGTCGCCAGCTTTCGCCGCGAGCGTTTTATCCCCAAAGGGGGCCCAGATGGTGGCAATGGCGGCCGTGGTGGCAACATCTACGCTGTCGCAGACCGAAACATCAATACCTTGATGGACTTTCGCTATGCCCGCATCCATCGTGCACCCAACGGCGAGCACGGGCGCGGACGCGATCAGTTTGGTGCCTCGGGTGCAGATATCACACTGCGCATGCCTATTGGCACCAGCATTTATGATCTGGACACGGGCGATTTGCTCTTTGACCTCACCGAGGATGGCCAGCGCGTCACCCTCGCCCAAGGCGGTTCAGGTGGGTTGGGCAACCTCAATTTTAAGAGCAGCATCAATCGTACCCCGCGTCAGTTTACGGTCGGTGACAAGGGTGAGCATCGCAAGCTTCGTCTTGAGCTCAAGGTCCTCGCAGACGTGGGGTTGTTAGGGCTTCCCAACGCCGGTAAATCCACGCTCATCAATCAGGTATCCAACGCGCGGCCGCGTATTGCCGACTATCCGTTTACCACCCTGCAGCCCCATCTGGGGGTGGTACGCACCTCGCCCGCCCATAGCTTTGTGTTGGCCGACCTACCCGGTTTGATTTTAGGGGCGGCCGATGGGGTGGGTTTGGGGCATCAGTTTTTACGTCACTTATCGCGTACCAACCTGCTCCTACACATGGTGGATGTCAGCACCTTTGATGATAGTATCGACCCTGTAGAAAAAAACGTCCAAGACATCCGCGATATCGAGCAAGAGCTGCGCAACTACAACCCCAAGCTCTACCAAAAGCCCCGCTGGCTGGTACTCAATAAAATAGATATGGTGCCTGATCCCAAAGCACTCACCACTGCCATCTGTGATGCATTAGATTGGCAAGCCCCTGTTTATGGTATTTCTGCGCTGACTGGTCACGGCACCCAACAGCTGATGTACGACATCCAGCAATGGCTCGACACCCAACGTGATATCGAGGACGGTATCGCCGACACGCCCGATCGTGATGACCCTCGATTTGACCCTAAACGCCAAAATATTGAATAAGCATTACCTATGTCCATCAATGATTCTTCTGTGGTGCGCACTGCCAAACGCCTTGTCATCAAGGTTGGCTCTTCTTTAGTGACCAACCAAGGCCAAGGTCTAGACCATGAGGCGGTGAATCAATGGGGCAGTCAAATTGCTCAACTACACCAACAAAATAAACAAATAGTATTGGTTTCTAGCGGCGCGATTGCCGAGGGCATTAGCCGTCTCGGCTGGACACGACGCCCCTCTGCTATGAATGAACTTCAGGCAGCAGCTGCCGTGGGCCAGATGGGCCTGATACAAGCCTATGAGCAGGTTTTTTCACAGCACGGTATCCGCACGGCGCAGATTTTACTCACCCATGAGGATCTCACTGATAGACGTCGCTATTTAAATGCACGCAGTACCCTATTTACCCTGCTGCAACTCGGTGTGGTGCCCATCGTTAATGAAAATGATACGGTAGTGACCGATGAAATTGCCTTGGGGGACAACGATACCCTAGGGGCCCTGGTCACCAACCTCATCGAGGCCGAGGTGTTGATTATCCTCACCGACCAAAAAGGTTTGTACGATGCCGATCCGCGCAGCAATCCCAATGCCCAGCTCATTGGGCAGGCCTGCGCAGGAGAACCCGCACTCGAAGAGATGGCCGGGGGGGCAGGCAGCGCTATCGGCACCGGTGGGATGCTGACCAAGGTACTGGCCGCCAAACGTGCAGCCAACAGCGGGGGGCATACCGTGATCGCCTCTGGCAATGCCCCCGGCGTACTGACTCGCTTGGCCGCCGGTGAACGTATTGGCACAGAATTACGAGCCAGCCTGCCATTGCGCTCAGCCCGCGAGCGTTGGTTGGTTGATCATCTGCGCGTGCGCGGCCGGGTGACCTTGGATGAGGGGGCAATCAATGCCTTGACCAAAGGGCACAAAAGCCTCTTGGCTATCGGGGTGATCAATGTAGAGGGTGATTTTGAGCGCGGCGATGTGGTCGCCTGTGTTGATCAGCACGGCGTAGAATACGGCCGAGGGCTCATTAACTATTCAAGCACAGACACCCGCCGTATCATGGGTCAACCCAGCACAAAGATAGCCGACATATTAGGCACCATGCCGGCTGCAGAGCTCATGCACCGCGACAATATGGTCTTTGAACAAGGCAGCTAACAAAGACCTTAGCGTCTACTTATCTTCTATTTATCATCTGTTGTGGACGCACCCTCGAGGGCCTCTACATAACTGTCGTCATCAATATAAATCTCGTCTGCAAACATATAGCCCCAACGGTGCACCGAGCGCAATGGAACCTCTATATTGCGCGCGTCGGCCTTTTTCTTTAACCGACTGATAATCACCCCCAAGCGATTTTGCCCTGACCCCTGGGGACTCTGACTGGTGTCGCTCAGTGCACTGAGTAATGTTTGATGATCAGCCCGACGCCCAGGTTGAGAGAATAAGGCGGTCAGGAGCTGACGCTCTGTGGTGGTCAAATCCAAACGCTGCCCACTAGGACTGATGAGCACCCAACCCCGAGACGTTAGTGTCCACGGCGTACTCTGTAGGAGCTCTAAGCGCGCATAATTAGAAATACGGCGCCATACGTTATTAACAAGGGCCAAAACTAGACTATCAGAGGCCTCGCTCAGCGCATAACCGTCCACCCCACTATGGAGTAATTGCACCATAAACTGCTCGTCCAGACTCGAGCTAAGCACAATAATCCCCACGTTTTGGTTGGCTGTGCGCAATCGAGAAACGGAAGCAAACAGCTGATGTGGGACGCCTTGTAAAATAAAAATGGTCCGACTCGAATGCTCTAATTGATCAGCAGCCAAGCTATAAACGGCCATCAAATCGTGCAATATCGATGCCTGTATACCACTATTTTCCAAGGCCTGTACGCGCTGATTGGTAGAAGGTTTATCAGCCTGGGCCTCTGGAAATGTGTACCAATAGAGCAAAGGACTCATTTGTGTCAACATTATTAGTCTTTCCTCAACATAAAATTAACATAAAGCCGCCCAAATATGACAATCGTAATATAAGATATCACCAACGTCATGTGATTGCATCGTTTAATAGATGATGTGCCACATGATTTTCCACAACGTCTCAAAGAGCTACGTCGCAATCGGGGCCTGTCACAAAAACAGCTGGCAGCCTTGTGTCGACTGTCACAAAGTGCCATTTCCAACTATGAGAACGGCACGCGAGTACTCGCGCGCGAAATTCTCAGCCTCGCCCGCGCGCTCGATGTATCGCCACAGTGGCTAGCCGAAGGACGCGGTCCCAAAGATCCCCCCTCTTATTATCCACCACTGACCGAGCCAACGCATCTGCACGCCGGTCACTGGCCTTTTAAAACCCTCAGGCCGGAAGCATTCAGCACCCTCACAGAAAGTGAACAGGCCATTGTGGAAGAAACACTCAAAGGGTTACTCGAGGCATTAAAAAACAATAAACAAAAGTAGTGCACCCCGCAGCCGACGAAAAAGCCCAGACGATCTCACCCGGGCTTAGGGTCCGGGCGGATCGGCACTGACCCATCGTTATTCTTGGGGCATATACAAGTACAACTCGACACGCCTATTTTGAGCGCGCCCTTCCTCGGTGGCATTATCACCGATGGGATCACTGGGTCCGCGGCCCTGCGCCATCATGCGGTTGCTGGCAACCCCGTGCTCATTAAGATAATGAGTCACTGCCTCGGCACGCTGCTGCGACAAGCGCTCATTGACCTGCGCACTGCCAGTACTGTCCGTGTAGCCCAAGGCCACTGCGTGTAATTCGGGGTGCTGCGACATGGCACGTGCCACGCTGTCTAATACGGGATAAAGCTGTGAGCTCAGATTTGCCTTGCCCACATCAAAGGACACGTGGCTGGGTAAATTAACGCGTAAAGAACCATCAGGCATTTCAGTCACACTCACGCCCAAATCGGTGGCGCCTGACTGTTCGACATCTTTTTTAATGCCTGACCAGTTATAACCCGCCACGCCGCCAGCCAGTGCGCCTACCCCGGCACCGATCCAGGTGGCTTTACTGCTATCGCCCATCAAAGCACCCAGCCCAGCACCAACTGCAGCACCGGCGCCAGCACCGACTGCCGTGCGCTCGCCGCGCCCCATTTCACCAGTGGCGCAACCAGAAACTAAAGCGACTGCCGCAATGGCCGTCAATAAACGTGTTTTATTTTGCAACAAACCCATGAGTCAGATCTCCCAAAACATTGCTATATATGAATTTACCCGAGAAATGACACGGGGAAACAAAACATTTTCAATTCTTGACAGATAAAAGGCGAAAACTACAGCAACAAACTGCATGCGCCCCCCTTGAACAAGCATGTCACAATGGGGTGCAAAGAGCGGGTAATCACCGCTCATCACTGCTTGCTATAAGGATTACTTAATGCTACCACTGAATGCAGCATAAATTGCTATGCTGCGGCATAATACACCTATGCATGACACTCACTGGGCCTATCATGATCGAATTTAAGCATGTTTTTAAGTCTTATGGTCGCAGCCCCAACATATTAGTCGACCTCAACTTTCGTATTGATGCTGGAGAGTTTATCTTTATCAGCGGCCCCTCAGGGGCGGGCAAATCTACCCTATTACGCCTGATTGGCGGGCTCGAGGCCCCCTCACGGGGGGCAGTGCTGGTCCAAGGCAATCGGGTTGATCAACTCCCCGCGCGAGGGTTGCCCTATTTACGCCGTTCTATTGGGCTTATTTTGCAGGATATTCACCTACTCAATGATCGCAGTGCTCTGCATAATGTCATGCTGCCGCTCGAGGTACTGGGCATCGCCCCGATGACCGCCAATAAGCGGGCACGCGCGGCGTTGGAAAAAGTAGGTTTAGGGGACAAATGCGACCACTACCCGGTCGAACTTTCTGGAGGTGAACAACAACGCTTGGCCATCGCACGAGCGATAGTGAATCGCCCTGCGGTCGTCATTGCCGACGAGCCCACGGCAAATTTGGATGATGAAACCGCTCAAAAGATCATGGATGTCTTTTTAGATTTTAATCAGGTGGGGGTGACAACCCTCATCGCCTCACATGATCAGCGCCTCATGAAAGAGTATGCGCGCCGTACCTTTACCCTCGACGCAGGGCGTTTTACTGATCAACCAGGAGTCCCGTCATGATACGTTGGCTACGGCAACATCGCTATGCCCTGCGCGTTGCGATCATCCGCTTGGCAACGCGGCCCCTATCCTCTCTGGCAAACATCATTGTATTGGCCTTGGCATTGGCTGTGCCTTTTATTGGCTGGAGTCTACTGTTGTCGACACAGCCCTTGGCTCAGCATATCCCTATTGCTACCGAGATGACCTTGTTTATACAAGCCGACGCCTCGCCTGAGCAACGACAAGCACTTGAGACCCAACTCAACCAAGAGCTCGACCAGTGGATTGAAGGGTTTGAATTTATCTCTAGGGATCAGGCTTTGGACAGCCTCAAGGATAATCCGAGCTGGGACCAAGCGCTTAGCGTCTTGGACGAAAACCCCTTGCCCGATGCCTATATATTGCAGCTCAATGACCAGAGCCAAGCCGAAAACTCAATTGCCCAGCTGGTCACTGCCCTTGAGGCTGAGCCAGCCGTTGAACAGGTCCTCTTGGACATTGATTGGCTGCAAAAGCTGGATACCTTATTGGATTTTGCACGCCAAGCGCTGCTCTTTTTAAGTCTGGGTGTCATCCTGATTGTCATTGGGACGGTATTTAACACCATTCGTCTACAGGCCCTCAACCACCAAGAGGAAATTGCCGTGGCCCGACTCGTCGGCGCGACCGAGGATTTTGTGCGACGCCCCTTTTTGTATTTTGGTGCCTTGATCGGTTTTTTTGCCAGTCTGCTGGCGTTGTTAATGGGGGGATTCGCTCTCGGCTTCTTTTCCGATACCTTTGCCCGCATCGCAGCCAGCTATCACATCAATCTGAGCTTGCATCTGCCCGATGTACTGAGCATTGCTTTATCTTTAGCCTTGGTGGTCATTGTGGCCGCATTGGCGGCGCGTTGGTCAGTCAGTCGTCCCGTGTATCAGCTCTGAGTCATGACCCAAACAACGACACATCAGCTGGATACACGAGCGATCCCTATCTTTGCCGAGCGCATTGCTCAATGGCAAAAAGTACACGGCCGACACGGTCTCCCGTGGCAAGGCAGTCGCGATCCTTATCGTATTTGGCTAGCGGAAATCATGCTGCAGCAAACGCAGGTCAGCACAGTCATGGGCTATTACGAGCGCTTTTTACAACGCTTTCCCGATTTAAACTGCCTGGCCAACGCGCAGCAAGATGAGGTCATGCCCTACTGGGCAGGCTTGGGTTATTACGCCCGCGCACGCAACCTACATCGTTGTGCCCAACGCATTGTCTCGGACTATGGTGGGCGCTTTCCGCAAACGCAATCCCAACTGCAAACCTTGCCTGGCATTGGCCCCTCAACGGCAGCGGCAATCGCTGCCTTTGCCTTTGGGCAGCGGGTGTCCATACTCGATGGCAATGTCAAACGGGTGCTCGCACGGTTTGCCGGGGTGTTTGCCCCCACCCAACGCGGTGCCACCGAACGGATGCTCTGGGACCTAGCACAACAGCTGGTTGAGGCCGCCCCACCATCCCTAGATATGACGGCTTATACTCAGGGGCTGATGGACTTGGGCGCCTTGGTATGCACGCGCCATCGAACGCTGTGCACCGACTGCCCGCTGCAAACGCATTGTTACGCCCATCAAGCACAATGTGTCGATCAATTGCCCGCCCCCAACCCACGCCGTGCCTATCCCACACGCCGTCGACATATGCTCATTTGGGTAGGGGAACAGCAGCAATTATTGCTCCAGCAACGGCCAGACAAGGGCATTTGGGGAGGCTTATTAGCGCTGCCCGAATTTAGCAGCCAAGCAGCCTTGCGCGATTTCTACCGCCCTCAGCTGGCGACCCTCGAAGGGCCTCGTCCCGCGCTGCGGCCCTTGCCCAGTCTCTTGCATCGCTTTACCCATTTCGCTCTAGATATTCGTCCTTGGTTGCTGCATACCCCGAGGCTTTGCCCTGCGGCTCTAACACTGCCGAGTGCAGAAAACTTTGTTTGGGTCCCTACAGATAGCCTGTCGGAACAAGCCCTCCCCGCGCCGATACAGCGCTTATTGGGGCAATTAGCCGAGCATTTATAAATTTTTATTTATGCATCTTGCTCAGGGGGCTGCTCTCGACTGATGGCCATCAACAAACCACAGGTCAGTGCGAGCGTCATTAATGCGGTGCCGCCATAGCTTAAAAAGGGCAAAGGCACCCCAACCACGGGCAAAATCCCCGTTACCATTCCGATATTTACAAACACATAAACTGCCATCATCATAGCCATGGCACCGGCGAGTAAGCGACTGAATTGGGTGTGTGCGTAGGCCGCGATCACCAGTCCGCGCAGAATCACCAGCCCATACAGCACCAATAACACGATGCCACCGTAGAGCCCAAACTCCTCGGCATAAACCGCGAAAATAAAGTCTGTTGAGCGTTCGGGGATGAAATCCAAATGTGCTTGAGTCCCCTGCATAAAGCCTTTGCCGTATACCCCGCCAGAGCCTACCGCAATCATAGACTGGATGGTATGAAAGCCCTTGCCCAGGGGATCTAAGCTAGGGTTAAACAAGGTGCACACACGATGTTTTTGATAGCTGTGCAAAATATGCCAATCAAAATCTGGATCACAGAGGGTTTCCTCGTAATGCAGCATGAGGGCTATGCCAATCACCAGCAGCACCACCAGCGGGGCAAACCAGCGAAAAGGTAGGCCGGCAAAATAAATGACACATAGGCCCACCACAAAAATAAGTAGCGCGGTCCCTAGGTCGGGCTGACGCACCACCAAGAAAAAAGGAATCACCAGCAACAATAGCGATACCAGTAAATCCAGTAAATTGATTTGGGTCTTGTTGCGTTGCTGAAAATACCACGCCAACATAATGGGGACCGCTAATTTCAAGCTTTCTGAGGGTTGAATACGCACCACACCCAAGTTAAGCCAACGTGTGGCCCCTTTACTGGTCTCGCCAAAAAATTCCACCCCGAGCAATAAGGCCACGGCGACTAAATAAATCACCACGGCACCCCGCTGCACCCACGCAATCGGGACCAGCGCCACCCCCCACATGAGGAAAAAAGCGATGATGAAATTTCGGTATTGCTCGGCAAAGCGCGGGTCATCAATGCCGACCGCGGATTGCATCACCGTCAGGCCCAGCACAGCCATCACACCCAGCAAAATTAATAAGGGCCAATCAAATGCGAGTAAGGCGGTCACTGCCGCATGCCAAAGTTTTCTCATAGTTTGGTATGCCGATCAAGGAGCCAATAATCAAAAATTTGCCGCGCCATGGGGGCCGCCACCGTCGCCCCCCAGCCCGCATTCTCAACTAATAAAGCCAACGCAATTTGAGGGTTTTCAGCGGGCGCATAGGCCATAAATAAAGCATGGTCACGCAATCGTTCATCCACATCCTCGGCTTTATATTTGGCACCGCGCAAACTAAATACCTGCGCCGTCCCGGTTTTACCGGCTGCCTGATAGGGAGTGTCTCTAAAAGCTGCCCGCGCTGTACCGCTTTGGGTGACATCGACCATTGCATTTTTAATCACCTCTAAATGCTCGGGCTTTAGATCGATAGTATGGGTTGGCTCATGGACCAAAGACTCAACCTCGTTTGTTTCTGGGTCGATCAGACTCGTCACCAAATGCGGTGTCATATACACCCCATCGTTAGCCAATACAGAGGTGGCCTGCGCTAGCTGCAATAAGGTAAACGAGTTATACCCTTGGCCGACGGCCACGGACACGGTTTCCCCGGCATACCATTGTCGCTGCTCGGGATCCGCGTAGTGCTTGCGCTTCCACTCGCGCGAGGGCAAAATCCCCTTGCGCTCGCCATCTAAGTCAATGCCGGTGATCTGTCCAAACCCAAACTGCTGGCTGAAATCATGTAAATTGTCGACACCGATTTCTGGGCCCAATGAATAAAAATAAGTATCCGAAGACACCACAATGGCACGGTGCATGTCGGTGTGCCCATAAGAGGCCCCCCCCGCATTACGGAAGCGCTGCCCTCCGAACTCGAAATAGCCCGGATCATAAATACGCTCTTTGGGATCGCGCTTGCCCATTTCTAAGGCTGCTAATGCCACAAAGGGCTTGTAGGTCGAGCCGATGGGATAGGTCCCAAACAAAGGACGGTTAATGAGCGGACGGTCTTCAGATTCATTGAGTTTGCGCCAACTTTCCGAATCAATGCCATCGATGAATAAATTGGGGTCAAAGGAGGGGGAGGACACAAATGCTAAGACCTCTCCTGTGGCGGGCTCTAGGGCGACCAGTGCCCCTCGATAACCGGTAAACAGCTCTTCGGCCAGCCGTTGCAAACCTAAATCAAGGGACAAGCGCAGATCATGACCTGCCACGGGCTCAATACGGTTTAGCACCCGCACAGGGCGCCCTGAGGCAGTCACCTCGACCTCTTCTAACCCGGTTTGGCCATGCAGCTTTTCCTCCCAGGTCAGCTCAATCCCTTTTTTACCAATCACCGAGGTCCCACGGTAGTTGCCCAAACGCCCCTCCTCTTCGAGGCGCTCTTCATCGGCCGAAGAAATGCGGCCCACATAGCCAATCACATGCGCAGCGGTTTCGTTTTGTGGGTATTCACGGACCCAACGTGCCTCTAGATTAACCCCAGGGAAACGGTAGGACTGAGCTGCAAACCAGGAGGCCTCAACCTCATTAAGATTTTTCCTTAGTAACTGTGGGCGGTAACGACTGCCTTGAGCAACGGCCTGCAAGAAAAGGCGCTGGTCGCGGGGGCTTAGATAAACCACGGCGCTCAGCTCATCCAGCAGGGTCTCTAAATCACGATCCACATAGGCAGGGGTGACCGTCAACGTATAATCACGATAATTACGGGCAATCACTTCACCATTGCGGTCCAAGACCTCACCGCGTCGCGGGGGCAACGGCAAGACCGCGATTCTGTTTTGGTCTGCCTGTGCGGCCAAGCCCTCATACCGTACCACCTGCAAATACCAAAGACGCGCCCCCAAAGCGCCAAACAATATCATCACTGTAATGGCGGCGACCAAGCAACGGATCAGCATCCGTCGTTTTAAGAGATGTGATGTCTTTTTAAACTCAAACATCAGGCGCGTATCCCTTAGCCCCCCTCTTCGTCACTGGCATCCAAGCGACGTTGAGGTAAAAACAGCAAGAAATCGACCAAGGGCCATAACAACGCGATAAACACTGCGGACAGGCCCCAGCCCCAGCCCATCCACTCGCCGACAAGCCAAGCGTGGGCAAAGCGAGGGACCGCCAAGGCCACCAAAAAAACCGGCAATAAATGAATGGCCTGAACCCCCGCATTAAACAGCAGCAGGCGCCGGCGCAGTACATGCACCCCATAAATGGCCAGCACATAGCCCAATGCATGCTCGCCCAGCAATGAGCCATCGTGCACGTCAATTAAAATGCCTAGAAAAAAACCTAGCAACATATTGACGCGCCGGGGCTCATGCAAAGCCCAAAAGCACAGCACCAACATGAGCAAATCCGGAGCCTGCACCCAAATACGCCAAGGCAACAAACTCACCAGCCAGACCAAGAAAATAGAGCCGCCAATCAGCCAAGGGCTAGAAGGGTGCCTGAAAGGACTGGTATCCAATGGCTGTAAAGCGCCTATTGAAGATTTGATGCGAGAAGCTGAACCCTTTTTACTCATAAAATTGTTTTGCGTCTTGCAAGCTGGGCACAGACTCTTCGACCAGCAGCACTAAAAAATGTCGGTAGCGCTCGGGCCGTGACATTGGGCTGGCCACGGCCTTGCCAAACCCCGTCGAGGAATCGTGCTCAATATCATCCACACGTGCCACGGGCAACCCGGCGGGAAATAAACCACCAATACCGCTCGTAATCAGGAGATCCCCCGCCTGCAAATCTACCTCTGGGGTCAAATAACGGACCTCTATTTTAGACTCGGTATGCCCCCCAAAAGCAACCAGGCGCAACCCATTGCGCAATACCTGTACGGGGATGGAGACGTTTTCATCCGTCAGCAATGCGGCCTCGGCGGTATAAGGGGTCACCCTTAGAATTTGCCCCACAACGCCCCCCTCGTCAATGACGGGCATCCCGGGCCGAATCCCCGCAGCCGACCCCTTATTAAACACCAAGCGGCGATTAAAGGGGTTGGGCGGCTCATAAAACACCTCGACCGCCACAGCGGGCTGACTGATGGTGTCGGTCACCTGTAACAGTCGGCGCAGCTGCTCGTTTTCACTGGCCAATTGGGCGGCAGTGGTGGTGACCTGAGAAAGCTCGATACGCTGCCGGTGCAAGGCCTCTTTTTCCATACGCACCGCCTTGGTGGCGTCTGCCCATGTGCGTAAATAGCGGGCACCATCGCCTGGCGCATGGACCGCGCGCTGAAAGGGATACAACACCACTGACACCCCTTGGCGGGCGGGTTCGAGCACAGACCACCGAGCATCTACCACCATCAATACGACGGCAAGAACAATATAAAGGGCCAGCCTGATTTCGGCAGATGGCCCTTGTTTGAAAAGCTGAACTGAGCTTTGTGATTGCATTGACAGTGTTCGGGGTGGTTGGGCCCTAGCGGTGCAGAGCCCTCATATCAATCAGTGTTTAGTCATAAATAAATACCGAGCCCAGTTTTTCTAAATGCTCGAGCGCCTCGCCACAACCGCGTACAACGCAGGTGAGAGGATCTTCGGCCACCACCACGGGCAGGCCGGTCTCTTCGGCCAAGAGGCGATCCAAATCGTGCAAGAGGGCGCCGCCGCCTGTCAGTGCAATCCCTTTTTCGGTGATATCAGCCCCCAACTCGGGCGGTGTTTGCTCTAGCGCCGTCTTAACGGCGGAGATGATTTGATTGAGCGGGTCCGTCAATGATTCGAGGATCTCGTTGGAAGACACATTGAAGCTACGTGGGACCCCTTCGGAAAGATTGCGCCCCTTGACCTCAATTTCACGGATTTCTGTCCCGGGGAATGCTGAGCCGATCTCTTGCTTGATGCGCTCTGCCGTGGGCTCACCGATCAGCATACCGTAATTTCGACGAATATAGTTAATTATGGCCTCGTCAAATTTGTCGCCCCCCACACGAACTGACCCCTTGTACACCATACCGCCCAAGGAAATAATGGCGACCTCGGTCGTCCCCCCACCGATATCCACAACCATGGAACCACTGGCATCTGATACTGACAAACCCGCGCCAATAGCCGCCGCCATGGGCTCTTCGATCAAATACACCTGGCTGGCACCTGCCCCCAGGGCTGACTCACGAATGGCACGGCGCTCAACCTGGGTAGAGCCACAAGGAACACAAACAATAATACGTGGGCTGGGTGCAAACATACTGCGCGGGTGCACCATCCGGATAAATTGTTTGAGCATTTGCTCAGTGACGGTAAAATCTGCGATCACACCGTCTTTCATTGGGCGAATCGCCTCGATATTACCGGGCACACGCCCGAGCATTTGTTTGGCCTCTTGTCCGACAGCTTGAATAATTTTTTTCCCATTGGGACTGCCATCGTGTCTTATTGCTACAACCGATGGCTCATCAAGCACAATATCCTTTCCTCGGACATAAATCAGCGTGTTCGCCGTCCCGAGGTCAATGGCCATATCACTAGAAAAATAACTGCGTAGGAATCCGAACATGGGTGTGCAATGTAGATAAAAAGATAAAAAAAATGTTCCGTGCGAGCGCTAAATAAAACTTTACGAGGCAAAATCAGCCACCCACGCAAGCGAACATCAACACTGAAGAAGTAAACTGTTAATGATAACTTATAATTAGAGCAAAATAAGACTGATTTAGCGCCTCGTTAAAACCTGTAACGATTTTCCATCAATTTGGGCGCAAATCAGTATTGAATTGCTACTTTTGAGGCAAAACCAGTATATTTTCCCATTTGGCAGGCTACATTGTATATTTTAGTGCTGCATCCATCACTTTTTGGTCATCGAAGGATATCCGGAATACATTATGACTGTTACCAAACAAGAAGTCGCTCACATCGCCGAGCTCGCCCAACTAGAGCTCGATGACGCGCAAAGTGAGCAGGCGAAAAATGATTTTAGCCATATATTAACCCTTATTAAGCAATTGGAAACGGTTGACACCACCGGGGTCACCGCATTGATCAGCCCATTAACGGCCATGAGCGACGCTTCCTTGCGCTTACGTGATGATGTGCCCGCCCCCCGCTCAACCGCTGCCCAGCGCGAGGCCCTGATGGCCAATGCGCCCGCCCAGGAAGATGGGCTCTTCCTCGTGCCGACTGTTATTGAATAGGCTTGCCCATATGCTTTTAAACACCTTTCCTACCATCGAGTCCCTCAATGAGGCCTTTGATAATAAAAAAATCAGCGCGCTGGAGCTCACCCAGAGCTGTTTGGCCGCCATTCAAACGCATCAACAGCTCAATGCTTGGGTAGATATTAATGAGGATGCCTCTTTGGCCCAGGCCAAAGCTGCAGATGCCCAACGCGCAAATCATACCCACACCCCCCTGACCGGGGTCCCCATCGGCCATAAAGACGTTTTCGTCACGCGTCACTGGCGCACCACCGCCGCCAGTAAAATGCTGCAAAATTACCAAAGCCCTTTTGATGCAACCGTTGTTGAGCGCTTGCAAAACGCGGGGTCCATTACCCTGGGGAAACTCAATTGCGATGAGTTTGCCATGGGCTCTGACAGCCAAACTTCGGTTTTTGGCCCCACACTCAACCCTTGGGACCTCACGCGCACGCCCGGTGGCTCATCCAGTGGCTCTGCCGCAGCGATCGCCGCGGGCCTCGCCTTAGCAGCCACAGGTTCAGATACTGGCGGCTCTATCCGCCAACCCGCTGCATTTTGTGGCATTAGTGGCATCAAGCCCACCTATGGCACGGTTTCTCGCTACGGTATGGTGGCTTATGGGTCAAGCTTGGATCAGGCTGGCCCCATGGCGCGTCACGCCCGTGATTTACTTTATTTACTTGAAACCATGGGTGGTTTTGACGAACGCGATCCCACCTCATTAACGCATTGTGGTGACCAAACAAACGATGGCGCGCGCATACGCAGCCAATTTGAACACTGGCACCAACAATTTCAAACGCAAGATGACCGCCCCCTCAAGGGACTGCGTATCGGCATTATTAAAGAATTCCTCGAAAATGATCTGCAGCCTGAGGTCGTCAAAAGCCTCGATGAGGCCCTGCAAACTCTAGAAAAACTAGGCGCTGAGCGCGTCGAGGTGTCCTTGCCCCTCATTGATATGGCCACAGCGGCGTATTATGTGATTAGCCCTGCCGAGGCTTCCAGCAATCTCTCGCGCTTTGATGGGGTACGTTTTGGGCACCGCACCGAACACTACCAAGATCTCCATGAAATGACGGCACGCAGCCGCTCAGAAGGTTTTGGCCCCGAGGTCAAACGCCGTATCCTAGCGGGCACCTACGTCCTGAGCGAGGGTCATTACGAAACCTTCTTTCTCCAAGCGCAACGCGTACGCGCCATGATCCTCGAGCAGTACCAAGCTGCCCTAGCGCAATGCGATGTGATTTTTGCTCCCGTGAGTGCCGGACTGCCGCAGGCGCTCAATCAAACGGTCGAGGCGCCCACCGATCAGTGGCGTGCCGATCGTTATACACTGAGCGTTAATTTGGCCGGACTGCCCGCGCTCAGTGCGCCTTGTGGACAAAGCAGCGGCGACAAGCCCCTGCCTATCGGCATGCAACTCATCGGCAATTATTTCCAAGAAGGTCAGTTATTAGCCATTGCCGATTGCTTCCAAACACATACTGACTGGCATCAACGAACACCGGAGCTGTAATCATGGATTGGGAAATTGTTATCGGCTTGGAAACGCACGTGCAGCTGTCCACGGCTTCCAAGATTTTTTCTGACAGCAGTACAGCCTTTGGCGCTGAACCAAATACCCAGGCCAATGCAGTCGATATGGCCTTGCCTGGCGCTTTACCGGTATTTAACCGTGCCGTTGCCGAAAAGGCTGTCATGTTTGGTCTGGCCGTCGGCGCCCAAATTAATCAAACCTCAGTGTTTGCGCGCAAAAATTATTTTTATCCTGATCTGCCCAAGAACTATCAAATCAGCCAATTTGATCAACCCATTCTAGAGGGCGGTGAAATTGTTTTCAGCCTAGAGGATCACACCCATCGGATCCCCCTCACGCGGGCTCATCTCGAAGAGGATGCTGGAAAATCTTTGCATGAAAACTTCACAGGTCCCCATGGTGAGTCTAGCTCAGGCATCGATCTCAACCGCGCAGGCACCCCGCTTTTGGAAATTGTCTCTGAGCCCGATATGCGCAGTGCCGCCCAAGCTGCAGCGTTTGCACGCACCCTACACGGATTGGTCGTGTGGCTAGGGATCTGTGATGGCAACATGCAAGAGGGATCCTTTCGGGTAGACGCTAACGTCTCGGTACGCCCCAAGGGTGAAACCACCTTGGGCACACGCTGCGAGCTGAAAAACATCAACTCATTTCGCTTTCTTGAGCGCGCCATCAACTACGAGGCCCAGCGCCAAATTGATGTCCTAGAGACTGGTGGCACCATCGTCCAAGAAACCCGCCTTTACGATGCAGATCTGGATGAAACGCGCAGCATGCGCACCAAAGAGGATGCGGATGATTACCGTTATTTCTCGGATCCAGATTTACTGCCCTTGGTGCTTAGTGATGCCATGATTGATGATATCCGCGCCAATATGCCTGAGCTACCGGCTGAAAAACGTCAGTACTTTAAGGAAAAGCTTGACTTGACTGACTATGATGCCCAGCAACTCACCGCTCAGCGCGCCACGACTGATTATTTTGAGGCTACCCTAGCGGCATTAGGGGGCAAAGAGCCCAAATTGATTGCGAACTGGATCCTCACCGATCTGGCGGCAGTACTCAATCGTGCCGAGCAAAGCATCGACGAGTCCCCCATCCGCCCCGAGCAGTTGGCCGGATTGATTCGTCGTATTGCAGACAACACCATCTCTAATAACATGGCGCGCAAAGTATTTACCGCCATGTGGGAGGGCGAGGAAGAGGGTGACCCCGATCGCATCATTGAAAAGCGCGGTTACAAGCAAATCAGCGACAGTGGTGCCATTGAAACCATGGTCGATGAGGCCATTGCCGCCAACCCTAAAATTGTTGAGCAATACCATGCCGGCCGCGATCGGGCCTTTAATTCCTTGGTAGGTCAGGTGATGAAGGCCGCCAAAGGTCAGGCCAACCCACGCCAGGTCGCAGAAATACTGCGCAGCAAGCTGGATAGCTAAACATCCCCGCCCATAGGGTTTTAAAAACTCAACAGCGGATACACCAGCGGGTTGGACATCGGCCATGGGCCAGTCCGGCCCGCTTTATACCCCATAGCGCTGACGGTAAGCAGCAATTGGGGTTTTGAAATCACTCAGATCGGGGGTGTTTTCCAAGAAAAACATAATATCCGCCAAGGACGCAATACTCACCACAGGAATACCAAACTCATCCTGTACCGCCTGCACGGCAGAATGCGTTTCTACCTGTGTGTCTGTGCCCGCCCGCTCCATGCGATCCAATGCAATCAACACAGCCGCTGGCTCGGCACCCTGGGCACGAATAATATCCACAGACTCACGCACCGAGGTGCCCGCGGTGATCACATCATCCACAATCACCACGCGCCCCTGTAACGGTGCCCCAACCAGCATCCCCCCCTCACCATGTGCCTTGGCCTCTTTGCGATTAAAAGCAAAAGGCACGGTACGATCAGATTGCTGTGCCAAGGCCAGCGCCGTCGCAGTGACCAAAGGGATGCCCTTATAAGCGGGCCCGTACAACATATCAAACTCTATTTGTGCGTCCAGCAAGGTTTGGGCATAAAACTGTGCCAACTGATGCACACTGGCACCCGTATTAAATAACCCCGCATTAAAAAAATAGGGGCTCATACGCCCAGATTTGACTTTGAATTGACCGAATTTTAATACCCCCTGCTCTAGGGCAAATTGCACAAATTGATTTCGTAGTGATTGCATGCCAACCTCATGATTAAAAAACCGATGCGCCCAACATCATGCCAAGCACCGCAAATAATATCACAATACGCAGCCCGGACAGTAAGCAAAAATCAAGGAATCCCAAGCGCCTTCTTTGGCCCCTTGGTAATACACGGTATACTTGGTGCGCTTAGCCAATCCACACGCGGTGGACACGCTTGTTTTGCATTAATAAAGAGAGGGCCCACAGTTGCTAAAAATCACATCTTTAAACCTGAATGGCATTCGCGCAGCATATCGTAAAGGTTTAACGACTTGGCTAGAACAAGAGCAGCCAGACATCTTGTGTATGCAAGAGGTACGCATCCAAGACGAAGACCTCAAACCAAACATGCGCCACCCACTCGACTATACCGGACACTTTAATCTGGCCGAGAAAAAAGGATACAGCGGGGTGGGCTTTTATCTAAAAGATGATTCAGCCCAAATCACGCGTGGCATGGGGTGCAGTGAGTTTGACCCCGAGGGGCGCATTATCCGTGCTGATTACAAAAACCTGACCGTTATCAGCGCCTATTTACCCTCAGGGACGACTGGCGACGAAAGACAGGCCGCAAAGTATCGCTTTTTGGATCATTTTGAGGGCTGGCTGGCCCCCATGATGGATGCCTATAAAAATGAAGGGCGTGAATTTATTATTTGTGGCGACTGGAACATCGCGCACCAAGAAATTGACCTGAAAAACTGGCGCAATAATCAAAAAAACTCGGGCTTTTTACCTGAGGAACGCGCCTGGCTGACTAAGGTCTTTGACGAATTTGGTTGGGTCGATGTCTATCGACAACTCTACCCTGAGGCCACGGGCGAGGCCTACACCTGGTGGAGCTACCGTGGTCAGGCTTGGGCCAACAACACGGGCTGGCGTATTGATTACCACATCGCTACCCCAGGGATCGCTGCACGCGCCAAAAAAGGCTATGTCTATAAAGAAGAACGCTTTAGTGACCACGCACCGTTGACCATTGAATACGATTACGCCATTGAGTCTTAAAACTCCTTAGGCCAGCAACAAGACTACTCCAAAGTAATTTCCTGCTCGGCGATCAGCTCAGACCAGATAGCGCGCTGCTCTTTCTCATATTGGGCAAGATCAGCGCCAAATATATCCCCTGGCGTTGCACCTAAAGCGTAAATCCTATCGGTGACCTCAGGATCCCGCAGAGCCTGACGTGCGCCCTTTATTAACTGCTCGACCACCGACGAAGGTGTGCCCTTGGGTGCATATAAAGCAAACCAAGAGGTCATATCCATACCCTCTACACCCGCCTCGGTAAATGTTGGCAAATCAGGCACCTCTGAGTTGCGTTCGGCCCCTGTTTGTGCAATCCCACGAATTAGCTCACCTGACTGTATTTGGTTAAGTGAGCCAGATAAATTATCAAATAACAGGTCGACCTCCCCAGTAGAAACAGCGGGCAAGGAATTCGCTGTGCCACGAAACGGAACATGTAACAACTCAATGCCCGTCAAAGCTTGAAAATGCTCACCAGTCAAATGCACAGATGAGCCAACCCCTGGTGAAGCATAGGTCAATACCTGTCCCTTGGATTCAGCTATCTGAGCAGCCTCAATAATTTCATCAAGGCTGTCCCAAGGAGAATGAGGTGCTACAGCTAAAACATTGGGTGTAGTCATCACCATAGCAATGGGTTCAAAATCCTTTTCTGGGTCGTAAGGCATTTCATCATAGAGAAACTCATTAATGGTCTGAGTACCAATAGCACCTAAGCCTAAGGTATAGCCATCAGGAGAACTACGCGCCACATGCGCCATGCCAATGTTTCCCGCTGCCCCTGGACGATTATCTATAACAACCGTTTGCCCTAATTCTTTTTCTAAGCCCCTTGCAATAGCGCGTGCAGAATGATCAGCTGCGCCCCCGGCCGGGTAAGGTACAACTATAGTAACTGTGCTCTCAGGCCAAGAACTTTCTGCATAAGTGAACGACCCTACGACAATTAAACTTAGTCCTACTAATACATTAATAATTCCTTTGGTTAATCGATGCTTTACGTTTTTCATTATGCTCCTCTTAAAAATCATTATCCATTCAATAATGAAATTGGAAGTGCGGCTCGCTATTGTCTAAAAACATTGGTCATCTTTAATACAACGCTAGGCGAATAACCGACCCTTCATATATCTACCAGTTTAACGTAGGCAATATTTACACCAAAATTATTAATTATCATGGCGCAATCCTTAGGATTGCAGCCCACACAAAAAGCACTAACATATATAAATACCGCTCCGTATTCAATTCGAAAAAGGCAATCTGAAATGCAAACCTATCGCGCTGCTGATCTCCTTGTAGACACCCTGATACAACAAGATATTCGCCGTGTGTTCTGCGTCCCAGGCGAGAGCTATTTATCCGTGCTTGATGCATTTACCAATCAATCAACGATTGAGGTGGTCACTGCTCGGCATGAAGGAGGCGCTGGCTTTATGGCGGTGACCGAGGCCAAGATGGGCCCACGTCCTGGCATTTGTTTTGTGAGTCGTGGTCCCGGCGCGATGAATGCGGCCATCGCGCTGCATACTGCACAACAAGATGCCCTGCCCCTCATCATGTTCGTGGGACAAGTCGCACGCGCCGATTTGGGCCGCAATGCCTTTCAAGAAGTTGACTATGTCTCTCAATGGGGCCAGGCGGCCAAATGGGTCTGGGAGGTTAACGATGCCAGCCAGCTCGCTGAAGTAGTCGATCGGGCCTTTCAATTGGCCCAATCGCCCACTCCAGGGCCGGTTATCATTTCCCTACCCGAAGACATGCTCAGCGATCAGGTGCCCCAACGCACCCCCCGAGCCCTCATCGAGGCACAGCTGCCGGGTTGCACCGACGCTTCGGTCACGGCGGCTCATGATTTACTATCTCGTGCACAAAAGCCGCTGATTATTGCTGGGCAAAGCCTCAACCACCCAGCTGGGCGCGCCGCCTTGCAAGCGCTGGCCACACAACATCAAATCCCAGTGGCGGTGAGCTTTAGGCAACAAGACCTTTTCCCCAACGATCATGACCACTATGCCGGCCATCTGGTCTTTAATGCCCCAAAACAATTGGTCGATATTCTCTCGGAAACTGATCTCATCCTGGCCTTAGGGACTCGTTTAGGTGATGTCACCAGTCAAGGCTATACCCTGCCCCGCGCCCCCCAACCCGCGCAGCCGCTGATTCATGTTTATCCCGACCCTAACGAGCTAGGACGCAACTTTGCCACTGATTTAGGCGTTGCTGCTGATCCCACTGAATTTTGCAATCAATTGGCTGCACTGCCCAGCACACGTAGCGATGCCCGTGACAATTGGCGTCGTGAGGCCCATGAAAAAGTACACACCTTATATGCATGGCAACCGCAGCAGGCCGACGATGGGGTGGTCTTTGGCAATGTGGTGGCGGCTGTCAATGATCTGGCCGCTGAAGACGCAATTATTTGTGTGGATGCGGGCAACTTTAGTAGCTGGGTGCAGCGTATTTTTAATTTCACCGCTGAGCGCCGCATGCTGGCCACCATCTCGGGGGCCATGGGCTCGGCCATTCCAGCTGCCGTCGCCAGCAGTTTGCGCCACCCACAACGACAGGTCATCGCCTTTGTGGGCGATGGGGGGTTTATGATGACGGGCAACGAGCTGGCCACTGCCCAGCAATACGGGGCCAACATCAAGGTCATCGTTTCGGATAACCGCAGCCTCGCCACCATCCGTTTGCATCAAGAGCTGCAGTACCCTGATCGTGTCAGTGCCACCCAACTGCAAAATCCCGACTTTGTCACTCTGGCCCAAGCCCACCAAATGGCCGGCTATCGCATTGACAACGAGGCAGACATCAAACCCATCCTCAGCGAGGCATTGACCGCACCAGGCTCAGCAGTCATTGCTGTCAACAGCAGCATGGAATACATCGCCGCCTTTGCCACGCTCAAGAAAATACGTTCACAAACACCGTAATAACGATGGCATTCACAAAGTCAATAAATAATGAGCCCACAATGGGAATGACAAAGAATGCCTTGGGCGAGGGCCCATTTGCATTGGTAAAGGCCTGAATATTTGCCATGGCATTCGGTGTGGCGCCCAAACCCACACCACAATGACCGACGGCCAAAGTGGCCGCATCATAGTCCTTGCCCATTATTCTAAAAGTCACAAAATAGGTAAAGAAAAACACAATTACCGTCTGTACGATCAAAATAATGAGCAGTGGCCCAAAGACATGGGCCAACTCCCACAACCGCATACTCATTAATGCCAGGACCAGGAAAAAGCTCAACGACACCATGCTGATCGTATTCATCTCCACATCGGGGAAATCGATGCGACGCAGATCATAAATATTACGAATCAATGCAGCGATCAGCATGGCCCCCAAATAGGCCGGTACGGTCACCCCGTATTGTTGCAACCAGTCAATGGCCGCCCCACCCAAACCGGCTGCCACGCATAACAACACCACCGACAAGGTCGAAAAAGGAAAACGCCGTGTGGCCTCTTTGGCCGCTGCCTCCTCATCCGATTGACGGGTGGGGTCCGCGCGCTTGGCGTCATTATCAGCGCTCGCCTCACCCATTCCAGACGCATCCGCCTGGGGCCCCTTGAGGTGATAGCGGCGCAATAAACGCAACCCCACCGGACCACCGATGATGCAGCCCAGCACCAACCCCCAAGTCGCTGCGGCAATCGCGGCGGGTAAGGCGCCGACCGCCCCATGTGCCTCAAGCAAAGGACCAAAAGCGGCTGAAGTCCCGTGCCCCCCAGTCAAAGAGATAGAACCCGCAGCCAAACCAATCAAAGGATTCGTCCCGAGTATTGTGGCCAAACCCGCCCCCACAATATTCTGTATGAGCACTAAGATAGTACAAGCGAGTAAAAACAAAGCCACCGCCACGCCACCGCGTTTGAGCATCTCCAAGCTAGCCGTAAACCCAATGGTCGTAAAAAACATCATCAGCAACAGATCGCGCATATCATTGCTGAGCTCGAGGTTAAAAGCACCCGTCTGATGGCCTATCAACATGATGATAGAAAATACGAGACCACCAATGATGGGGGAAGGAATAAAGTAACGTTCTAAAACAGGGATACGCTCTTTAATAAAGTGTCCAATCACCAAAAAAATAGCTGCTAAACCAAGCGTTTCAACGTTACTAAACTCGATAAGCATGAAACTGCCCTTTGTGAATTAAAGCCTCTGAAAAATGCGGGGGCTCCGGCGTGCCAAATAATAAAGCGCGGTATGACCGCGCTCTAATCAGGAATAAAGGAATTAGCGATCCCGCTCGATGGAAAATTTGCACATCGCCTGCAAAGCATCCGTCGCCTCGGACGGTGGAAACTGTGCCAAAGCATCTAAGGCGAGCTGCGCCTCATTGCGTGCCGCAATACGGGTGTACTCGACCGCATCGGTATTGGCAATCGCCCGCGCGACGGCATCAAAATCAGCATCGCCAGTCTGGATGGCATTGCGGATCAGCGCCTTTTCTTCATCGGTGCCCACCTCCATCACGCGGATGAGCGGCAATGTCGGTTTTCCCTCACGCAAATCATCGCCCACATTTTTACCCAGCGCCTCGGCATCCCCACTGTAATCAAGCACATCATCAATGAGCTGAAAGGCTGTCCCCAAGTGTCGCCCCAGTGCCGCAGCGGCGGCTTGTAAATCGTCATCAGCTGCGCCCAAAATGGCACCGACCTCAGTCGCCGCCTCGAATAGCTTGGCGGTTTTATAACGCACTACCTGCATGTAGCGCTCTTGGGAAACATCGGGATCATGAACGTTGAGTAATTGCAACACCTCACCCTCTGCAATCACCGTCGTGGCTGCGGATAGCACCGCCATGGCCTGCATGGAACGGGTCTCGACCATCATTTCAAAAGAGCGAGAATAGAGATAATCACCGACCAGCACACTGGCGGCATTGCCAAAAACGGCATTCGCAGTACTGCGCCCCCGACGCAAATCAGACTCATCAACCACATCATCGTGTAACAGGGTTGCAGTATGAATAAACTCAACCACCGCGGCCAGCAAATGATGGTCTGAGCCTTTGTAACCCAATGCTTTGGCCACCAACATCAATACTGCTGGGCGTAAACGCTTGCCCCCTGCACTGACGATATACTCGCCAATGGTACGAATCAAAACCACCTCGGAATCCAAGCGCTCACGAATGACGGCATCCAGCGCCTTCATGTCAGTGGCGATAGGGTCGAACAAATCAGATAAGCTCAAGATAGTGTCCAAATAAAATTTAACAAAGCGGTGAGGAAGTATAGATTATACGGTGTTGATCACATTAGCTAAACCCTATCGCTGAGAGGACCCGTATACTGAACAATCGCGGTTTTGTAGGTATTATTGTTAAGTTTGTGATTTATACATTTTGGAGTTTATCTTGTCGCAATATGATCTTAGCCAAATACTTGCCAGAGCTGAACGAGTGTTGGCACAGTTAGAGGCATGGTTGCCCCCGGTGCCGCCTGCCACTGATTGGTCAGCACATGCTTATCGGTGGCGCAAACAAGGCACCCGTGGCTGGTTAGAGTCGGTCCATAACATCGCTCAAATCGCCACTGAGGACCTCTTGCATGTAGAAGAGCAGAAAAAAACCCTCGAGCGAAACACGGTCAACTTTGTTCAAGGCAAGCCCGCGAATAACGTCCTCATGACCGGCTCCCGCGGTACTGGTAAAAGCTCTCTGGTGCGCGCCATGCTCAACACCTATGCTCAGGATGGACTGCGTCTGGTCGAGGTCGACAAAGAAGATCTTGCGGATCTCAACGACATTATCAAACAACTAGACGGCCGCGCCGAGCGCTTTGTGATTTTTTGTGATGACCTCTCTTTTGATGCTGGAGAGCCCGGCTATAAAGAGCTGAAATCCGTTTTGGATGGTTCGGTGGCGGCGCCCAGCGATAATGTCCTCATTTACGCCACCTCTAACCGCCGCCATTTAATGCCCGAGTATATGCACGAAAATTTGGACCCTAATACCCAGGCAGGGGAAATCCATCCTGGCGAGGCGGTTGAGGAAAAAATATCACTGTCCGAGCGCTTTGGCATTTGGCTGTCCTTTTATCCATTTAGCCAGCAGCACTATCTGAGCATTGTCAATTATTGGCTCAAACAACTCGGTTGCAGCCAAAAACACATCGATGCAGCAGAAAAAGAAGCCCTACAATGGGCATTGCAACGAGGCTCTCGCTCGGGTCGGGTCGCGCGCCAATTTGCACAAGACTGGGCGGCCAACCATGTCTAAACCGGTGCGTGTTGCGGTCGGCATCCTCCAGCGTGAGGATGGGCAAATCCTCTTGGCCAGTCGCCCTACAGATAAGCCCTGGCCCCATTGGTGGGAGCTACCTGGCGGCAAAATAGAGCCTACTGAAACGCCCTTGGCGGCCGTTGAGCGCGAGCTCTATGAGGAATTAGGCATCCGCATTGAGCCGCAACGCGCCACCCATTGGCATACCCTCACGCATCACTACCCGCGTGGCACGGTCATCCTCGAGTTGTTTATCATCACCGGCTGGGCCTATACACCCCAGCCACTTGAGGGGCAGATCTTGGCATGGACGCACCCTGATCAATTGGGCTCGCTGGGTCCTATCCTACCGGCCAGCCTACCTATTTTACGGTGGCTACAACTGCCCCAACACTACCTGATCAGCAGCGCCCAGGACGACCCGCAACAATGGTTACAACGCTTGGAGCACACCCTGCAGACCGCCATTCCACATATGGTGCAATTTCGTGAGCCTGACTGGCAACAGCGTGCGCACCAAGATGCTCAGACTGCTCAAGAACTGCAGCGCTGCTTTGAGCGCACCCTCGCGCTATGCGCCCAATACGAGGTACCTTGCCTCGTTAACAGTGTGCACCCCCAATCATGGTGGCACGCGGCTCAAGGGGTTCATTTGCGCGGTCATGATGCCCAGCAACTGCAGTCACTCCCCGATCGCCTCTACACCGTGCAGGCGCATTTTGGTTTACCCGCCAACCACCTCATCGGCGTGTCGGCACATAATCTCGCTGAGCTGCAGCGCGCCGCGCGTTTGCATGCAGATTTTGCAGTCCTTGGGCATGTATTGCCCACCCCGTCACATCCTGATCACCCCCCCATCGGCTGGGCAAACTTTGCCGCGCTGACCCAGGCGGTGGCCTTGCCCGTCTACGCTCTGGGCGGCCAACATCCAGACTCATTGCCCACAGCAATTGAACACGGTGCTCAGGGGATTGCTGGCATACGGCAATTGCTCCGCACACCCGATTAATTATTCAATCCGCGCCCCTCATTGACCCTCTTGCTTTAACCTACAGACCTATCAATATGCCCCAAAAAAACACCTCAACCACACACCCCCAAGTACAGATCAAAAACCGCGGCGAATTACGCTATCTGTATATGGATAGCCCCTGGGTACAAGGGGTCATGAGCCTCAAAGCCCCCCATGTGCTGGTGCATGATTATGCGCAACGCATGATGCTGTGGCTACTCTTTGATCAGCAACCCAAAAACATCGTCCAATGCGGACTCGGCGCAGGGGCCCTCACACGTTTTTGTGAACACCATTTTCCCCAAGCGCATATTGATGTTTTAGAACCTAACCCAAACGTTATTGCTGCCGCTCACGAGCAATTTTTTATCCCTCGTCAAAGTGAGCGCATCACCATTCATCAACAATGCGCCGAGGCCTTTCTCAGCCAAAGCCCCGACGGGCACTATGATTTATTACAAGTCGATGCCTACGGCGCCGAAGCCACCGAGCCTATCTTGGGCGGTGTGGATTTTTATGCGCATTGCGCCCGTAGCTTAACGGATAATGGTCTATTAACCATTAATCTATTGGGCACTCCAAAAGTGATCCATGAACATATCCACGATCTCAATCAATGCTTTGCCGCCACCGCCTGGCTACCTGAGACCGAGGATGGCAACCTTATCGCCATCGCTTTTAAAAATGCACCCGAAATAGAGTTTGATACCTTGTACAAACGCGCTGCCCGCATCGAAAGCCAGTACCGTTTGCCCGCACAGCAATGGGTACAAGCCCTGCACGACTGGATGCAGGAATCATGATTCCTCTTGGGCCTGCCAACCCCCACCCAAAGCAGTAAACAGGCGCACTGCTGTCAGCAACTGTTCGTTTTTCAAATTGAGCATGGCCTGCTCGGTACTTAAAGTGCTGGTTTCTACCTGCGCCAAGCTGAGATAATCCACCATTCCGAGCTCATATTGCTCGGTCATCGAGCGCAGCGCACTGCGCGAGGCCGCCAAGGCCCGCGCCTGGCTTTGCTCTTCTTTTTCTAAGCTCAACCAATCAGCAAAAAGGTCCTCTACCTCTTGTAATGCAGATAAGACCGTATCGCGATATTGAGCCACGGTCTCATCGTACTGCGCCTGGGCTTGTGCCACACGCGAGCGCCGCGCCCCGCCATCAAAAATACTCAGTGCCAGCGCAGGCCCCAAAGACCAAAAGCGCGCGGGGGTGCTGATCCAGTCTGCCCAACTACTGCTGCGGTACCCCCCCTGCAAATCAAAGCTAAACTCTGGAAACCAAGCCGTCTGAGCCACCCCAATCTCAGCATTGGCCGCGGCTACCCGACGTTCGGCCGCCACAATATCGGGTCGGCGCTCTAGCAAAGCGCTCGGTATGGTGACCGGCATCTGCGGATAATCAAACTCACGTGGCTGGGCCACAAATGCGCGCACGCTCGGTGCATCCCCCAATAGAACCGCCAACGCATGTCCTAACTGCTCTTGTTGGCGCTGCGCATTTTGCTGTTGTACGCGTGCATTTTCTAATTGAGAAACGGCGCTGTCCACATCACTGCGCGCCACCATCCCCGCGGCGTAGCGATTTTCAGTGATCGCCAGGGTATGCTCATAAATATCGATGGTCTGAGCATAAAGATCGAGTAACTGTAAGTTAAGCTGATATTGAAAATAAGTCTGTAAAAATGTAGAGATTAAACTCAGCTTAACCCCCTCGAGATCAGCGGCTGAGGCCTGTAATTGGGCCTCACTGCCCTCGACCTGGCGACGTACACGGCCCCATACGTCAAGCTCCCAAGACACATTGGCGCTCAGATTGTATTGCTTGGTAGGCGACAGACGCCCTTCACCACGGCGCTGCATGCTGGCCTGTGTGCCCAACTGCGGCCAAAAAGAAGAACGCGCGCCCTCCAAAGCCGCCTGTGCCGCCCGATAGCGTGCCTCAGCCTGCTCTAAACTGGCATTTCTTTCGAGCAGCTCATCCAGCCAAGGGGCTAACTGCGGATCATCAAACATCGCCCACCAATCTTTTTGCACCGTTTTGGGCTGGCTGGGGCGCCACCCTGCCTGGCCCTGCTCGGTACTTAGCTGTTGAAATTCGGTACCCATGGCCACCTCTGGCGCTGTATATTCGGGGCCTACTGCACAAGCAGCCAACAGGGTCAAAAGCAAGGCAGACATACCGAGACGTCCCCCTGCACAAAGGAGGCGACGCTGACTTTTATCCGTTGTTTGCAACTTTTTCATGGCCATTCTCTTTACCGATAGAGGGTGACGGGCTGAAATATCATAGGTACCTCTACGATGAGGCTCCCAGACGAGGACGCTCACCCAAAAAGCGCTGACGCAAGTTTTCTAAAAATAAATACAATACTGGAGTGGTATACAGCGTCAACACCTGACTGACGACCAAGCCACCGACAATGGTCAAGCCCAAGGGTTGACGCATTTCCACCCCGGCACCCGTTGCGACAATCAGAGGCACTGCCCCCAAAATAGCGGAAATTGTCGTCATCATGATGGGGCGAAAACGTACCAAGCACGCATCATAAATCGCCTGACGCGCACTGATCTGCTGTGCCCGCTGCTGCATCAAAGCATAATCCACCATCATAATGGCGTTTTTCTTGACGATACCGATCAACAAAAACACCCCTATCATGGCGATGACCGTAAATTCTTCGTCCACTGCCATCAAGGTCAGCAAGGCCCCAATCCCTGCCGAAGGCAGCGTGGACAAAATCGTGATAGGGTGCAAATAACTCTCATAGAGCATCCCCAGCACCACATACATGGTCAGCAAGGCCGCCAAAATCAGCCCCGGCTGCTGCGCCACCGCATCACGCATTAATCGAGCAGTCCCCTCATAACTGATCTGTATTTTGTCCGTGGGCAGCTGTATCTTGGCCATTGCCTCATTGATGGCCTCTGTGGCTTGCTCTAGATTAACCCCATCGGCCAAGCCAAAGGAAATGTTTTCCGCAATAAATAATCCATGATGGCTGACACTCAACGGTGCACTGCCAGGTACAAAATCAGTAAATGCGGTGATGGGGATTCGCTCACCGGACTGGGTCACAATCTCTAGCTGCTGCAACGCCTCTACATCCTGTGTAAAGCGCTCTTCTAGGCCCATCACAATATGATATTGATTCAGGCGCCCATAAATCACAGAAACCTGACGCTGACTAAATGCATTATTCAAGGTAGATGCCACCAAAGACATCTCTACCCCCAATTGACGGGCTTTTTCACGATCAATGCTCAGCTCTATACGCTGTCCCTGATCATCTGAATCCGTATCCACATCCACCAGCTCTGGCAGCGATGCCATCGCCTGCTGTACCCGCGGTTGCCATTCTTTGAGTACCTCAAAATCACTGGCCAAGAGGGTCAACTGCTGCGCCCCCGCGCGCCCTAGCCCACCCCCCACAAAAATATCCTGCTGAGGGGTTAAAAATAAACGGGCACCAGGGACAGACTGCAATTTGCCACGTAGTCGATCCACCACCTGATTGGCAGACACATCCCTATCCTCTAAGGGCAACAACTCAATCAACATCATCGAGGAATTACTGCCCCCGCGACCACCCGCAAAGACCGCCACGCTACGTATGGCGGGATCCTTTAAGAGCTCTTGGCGAAAATGCTCTAACTTGGGACTCATGGCATGAAATGAGGTCCCCCGATCTACACGGAAAAAACCCATCAACTGCCCCGTATCCTGTTGCGGAAATAAGCCCTTGGGGATACTCGTAAATAAGTACCCATTGAACAAGACCGCCAGCACCAATGACAACAAGGTCAAACGCCGATATTTTAAGGCCCAACCCAGAGTCACTGCATAGGCCTGCACCAGCCACTGCCCCGCCCTGCCAATCAGGGCGCCCAACCATTGCCAAAAGCGATGCCACCACGCACCCACACCGCGTGCGGCGCTGTCTCTATGCGCATCCCCCGCAGCGTCTCCTGGGTCTCGGTAGGCTCCGGGGCGCAGCAAATGTGCAGACATCATGGGCGTCAACATCAAGGAAATCAGTAAAGAAATCAATACAGCCACTGACAACGTCACGGCAAACTCTTTAAACAGGCGCCCGATCAGTCCCCCGACCAACCACATGGGGATAAATACTGCCACCAAAGAAAAGCTCATCGCAGTGACGGTAAAGCTCACCTCGCGCAAACCACGCACTGCCGCCCGAAAAGGGCTGAGCCCCCTTTCTAAATAACGGATAATGCTTTCCAAAACTACGATCGCATCATCCACTACAAAGCCTGTCGCCACGATCAAGGCCATCAAGGAGATGGTATTGAGCGTAAAGCCAAAGGCATACATAAAAGCAAAGCTGCTGATCAAAGAGGCCGGTACCGCTACCGCAGGAATCAGTGCCGCCCGCCAGTTGCGTAAAAAAAGCAGCACCACGCCCACCACCAAAATCACGGCGATAATCAGCGTTTTTTGAGCCTCATACAGAGAAGCGCGAATACTGGGTGTCCGGTCTTGGGCCACCTGTAAATGAACTTCAGCAGGAAGCATGGCCTCTAAATCTGGCAAACGTTCGCGAATGGACTCCACCGTATCAATAATATTGGCATCTGCCTGTCGGCGAATCATCAACAACACTGCCCGCTCATCATTGAGGTAGCCCAGATTGTATAGGTCCTCTACCGAGTCCTCGACCTGCGCCACGTCGCGCAAACGCAGGGCGCCCTCCTCATCCCAGCGAATAATCAGTGGGGCAATCTCTTCGGCAGCATTCATCTGCCCCCCGGTACTCAACCATAATTGCTCTTCGCCATCAGCCAAATACCCCAAAGGGCGCAAAGGGTTTTCAGCCGACAGGGTCTGCCGCACCTGATCCAAAGAGACCCCAGCAATGGCCAATGCCTGAGGATCCAAACTGACGCGCACCGCGGGCAAAGAGCCCCCGCCCACATCCACATCGCCCACCCCTTTAATTTGGGCCAATTTCTGCGCCACTATCGTGGTGGCGAGATCATAGAGCTCGGCCTGACTCGCGGTGGGGGAAGTCATGGCCAACACCATGATGGGGGCCGAAGAGGGATTAATCTTGTGATAGGTGGGCATGCGCCGCATCCCTGAGGGCAGCATTGGCTGCGCCTGATTGATGGCCGCCTGAACATCTCGGGCGGCATTATTGATATCTCTGTTTAAATCAAACATCAAAGAGATGCGGGTCGAGCCTTCTGAGCTGCGGGAGGTCATCTGTGCCAACCCAGAAATGGCCCCCAAAGATTGCTCTAATGGAGTAGCCACACTCGAGGCCATGGTTTCCGGACTCGCCCCTGGCAAACTGGCCGTCACCGTAATCATGGGGAAATCCATCTGCGGCAAAGGCGCCACGGGCAAAAAACGCAGTGCCAGCGCCCCGATGGCCATCATGGCCAAACATATCAGGGTGCTCGCGACCGGCCGAAAGATAAATACATTAAAAATCCTCACGACTGCTGCCCTTTTAGCCCATATCGACGGGGCCGCGTCCAGCGGTCAAAGAAAAGATAGACCACCGGCGTGGTGTATAGAGTGAGCAACTGACTACACAATAACCCCCCAACCATCACCAAACCCAAAGGACGCCGCAACTCGGCACCCGCCCCCAAGGCAAACATCAAGGGCAGTGCACTAAAGAGCGCCGCAAAAGTCGTCATCAAAATTGGGCGGAAACGCACCATCGCCGCCGAGAAAATAGCCTCCCGAGCACTTTTTTGCTGCTCTCTTTGGGCGACCAGCGCAAAATCAATCATCATGATGGCATTTTTCTTGACGATACCGATCAACAATACAATGCCAATAATGCCCACCATATCCAGCTCGCGCCCCGTCAATAGCAGCGCTCCCAGTGCCCCAATCGTGGCAGAAGGCAACGTTGATAAAATTGTAATGGGGTGGATGTAACTCTCGTATAAAATGCCCAGCACAATGTACATGGTCAACACGGCCGCCAATAACAACCACAATGACGTTGACAACGAGGCCTCAAAAGCATGTGCTGCCCCCAATAGATGCAGCTCGCTAGAGCCTGGCATATCAGCCTCTATCAAACTGCCCTCAATGGCCTCTACGGCCTCTGACAGAGACACCCCAGGTGCCAAGGAAAAAGATACGTGGGCCGCTGGAAATTGATCCAACCGCTCGACCGATAAGCTCATCGGTAATAATTCGGGCTCGACCAACACAGACAAGGGCACCAGCCCCCCATCACGCCCAGGGACGTAGAGGAGTTCCAAATCATCCACTTGCTGACGATACTCAGGCGCCACCTCAAGCACCACACGATACTGGGCGGATTGCGTATAAATCGTTGAAATTAAACGCTGCCCATACGCATCGTACAGTGCCTCATCAATGGTGGATTTACTGATCCCCAAGCGAGCCGCCGTGTCTCTATCAATATTTAAGAGCAGCTGATGCCCCTTATCCTGCATATTTGAGGTGACCTCTTCTAACTCAGGCAACCCCTCGAGGACCTCGAGCCATTCAGGCAGCCAACGCTGCAAATCGCGATGATCTGGATCAGAGACTGCCAGCTGGAACGGCAAGCGACTGATTTGATCATCCACAGTGAGTTCTTGGATGGGCTGCAAAAAGATCTGCAACTCAGGATCTAAATCAAAATTCGCCCCAATCCTCTTGGCCACCTCGGCAGCCGTTTGCTGGCGCTCTCCAAACGGCTTGAGCACCACCTGCATATGACCGGTATTAAGCGTGGCATTACTGCCATCCACCCCCACAAAAGAGGTGACTGCAGCCACATCCTCATCTTGCATGATCTGCTCGGCGGCTTTTTGCTGCAGTCGTTGCATGGTCGAAAAAGAAGCACTTTGTGGCCCTTGGGTGATCACCTGCACCAAGCCCGCATCCTGTTGTGGGAAAAAGCCCTTGGGCACGACCCAATACATACCAGCGGTCAACAACAAGGTCGCTAGGGTCAGTAACAACGTCAGCTTTTGATGCTTTAAAACCCAACCCAGCGAACGTTCATAAAAGAGATAAACCCTATCGAGCACACGCTCGGCAAGAGCAATATACCAACGTCCAAACCGCGGGCCTTCATCATCCGCCCGCTCATCAGCAGGTGTGGTTTGAGTGCCCTCTGTGGGTCCCACCGCAGATGAGGCCTCACTGCCCGAGCCAGCGGCAGGTGGCGTAGACGCACGGGGAGCACGCAATAAGCGCGCGCACATCATGGGCGTCAAGCTCAGGGAAATCAACAGCGATAACAAAATAGCCACCGCCAAAGTGACGGCAAACTCACGGAATAAGCGCCCAATCACATCGCTCATGAACAGCAACGGGATCAGCACCGCCACCAATGACAACGTCAGGGAGACCAACGTAAAGGCTATTTGCTGTGCCCCTTTGAGGGACGCTTGCAAAGGCTGCATCCCCTGCTCGATATGGCGCGCAATATTTTCAATCATGACAATGGCATCATCAACCACGAAACCGGTCGCAATGGTCAGGGCCATTAAAGTCAGGTTATTAACACTAAAGCCCAAGGCATACATCAGAGCAAAAGTGCCCATCAGCGATAGCGGCACCACCACGCTGGGAATAAATGTTGCCGTCCAGGTACGTAAAAAGGTAAAGGTCACCACCACGACCAAAAAGATGGCCAAGCCTAATTCAATTTGTACCTGCTCAATCGATGCACGAATCGTCTGCGTGCGGTCACTGGCGACCTGAATATCGACCCCCACTGGCAGACTCGCCTTTAATTCGGGCAGTAGCTCTTTGACGCGGTCCGCCACCTCGATGACGTTGGCCCCGGGCTGGCGCTGAATATTTAGCAAAATAGCAGGATCACTACCGGCCCAAGCGGCCTGATACACATCCTCGGCATCATTCACAACGCGCGCCACCTCTTTGAGCCTCAGCGGGGCGCCATCCTCATAACGAACGATGAGATTTTCATAATCGTCTATAGAGCGCAGCTGCTCATTGGCACTGATGGTGGTTGAACGCTTGGGACCATCTAAATTACCTTTGGGCTGGTGTACATTCGCATTGGTCACTGCTTGGCGGATCTCGGACAGGCTCAGCCCATAAGCGATTAACACCTCAGGATCCGTTTGTATCCGCACAGCAGGCCGCTGACCACCAGCAATACTGACCAGCCCCACCCCCGACACCTGGGCTATTTTCTGCGCGACGCGCAGATCAATCAGATCGCGCACATCAGGCAAGGGTAAGGTTGGTGAGGTCACCGCCAAGGTCAATACGGGGGTATCTGCAGGGTTCACCTTGTTATAGACAGGTGGACTCGGTAAATCAGAGGGCAGCATATTCAGTGCAGCATTCATGGCCGCCTGCACCTCTTGTTCTGCAATATCTAAGGGCAAGCCCAAATCAAACTGCAAGGTAATGCGTGAGGCCCCACCCGAGCTGGTCGAGCTCATCTGCGCCAAGCCCGCCATTTGACCAAACTGACGCTCCAATGGCGAGGTCACCAGCGCCGCCATCGCATCCGGGCTGGCCCCTGGATATAAAGTCTCGACCTGGATGGTGGGATAATCCACTTGAGGCAAAGCAGATACCGGCAGCCAGCGGTAGCCAATAAAACCCGCCATTAGCAACGCTAACATCGCCAATGTCGTGGCCACAGGCCGCAGGATGAATGGTCGCGAAATATTCACGCTAGCCTCTACTCGTCTGTGTCAGCGATAGGCTCAACCACAGTGCCCGAGCGCAAACGGTCTGTGCCCTCGGTCACGATTTCTGCGCCCTCTTCGAGGCCCTCTAACACCAGCACCTGACCCGCTGATTTTAGGCCTAGCTCAAGAACACGTGGTTGTACTTTGTCCTCCTCGTCAAGCACATAGACATAAGCACCGCGCGCCCCGGTCTGTACCGCCTCTTCGGGAATCAGCAACCCCTTTTGGGAGCCTAACAACACGCTGATGCGTGCGAATTGATTGGGATAGAGTGCATTTTCCTCATTGGGCAGGCTGGCCTTGATGCGTACTGTCCCAGTGTTGATATCTATTTGATTATCGACCGCCAGCAAAGCCCCTTTGCCCAGCAATTGATCCTTGCGATCGTACACCTCGACCTGTAACGTCTGCTCGAGATGTAAACGCTCAAGCAAACGCTGCAGATCCTGTTCGGGTAAAGAAAAAGTGACCGCAATGGGCTGAGTTTGGGTAATGGTCACCAACCCATCGACATTGCCTGTTGAAATGAGATTACCGACATCGAGTTGTTTAAACCCTAATTTGCCGGTGATAGGGGCCAAAATTTTAGTGTATTTCAGTTGTAATTCAGCCTCTTGGATGGCGGCCTGAGCGCTTTGTACCGTCCCCTCAAGCTGAGCAACCAGTGCCTCTTGGGACTCGAGGGTTTGCTTTGCCAGAGAATCCTGCTCATACAGCGTGCGGAATCGATGTAAATCTGTTTTAGCAATATCCAGTTGTGCCTGGCTCTGCTTGTACTGGCCCTTGGACTGATCGAGGCGGAGCTCGTAGGGCTCGGGGTCAACCTGAGCCAAGACATCACCTGCCTCGACAAATTGGCCATCCTCGAAATAAATTTCGAGCAATTCACCCTCGACCCGACTGCGGACGGTCACGATGTTAAAAGCCTCAACAGTACCGATGGCACGTAGGCGTTCTTGGAGTTCGCCCTCGGTAACTTTTGCGGTGCGCACGGGTACCTTTGGTACCATAAAGGCGGCGGCATCAGTGCCCTGTTTATCGGCACCCCGCTCGAACCAAAAATACCAAGCACCGGCACCAATCAGTACAATCAGTAAAAACGCAATCAACCAGCCGCGACGTTTTGCAGATTTTTCTTGAGGCTGTGAATCCGCCATGCAATTGTTCTCCAGAGAGCAAAATAAACCAAAGTCTGGGCTCTATTATACGTAGCGATAACTGAACAAAGCATGAATTGTTGGATTAGCCAATACTGCAACAGGCCAACTGAAAGGGAATGTCTTGTTTGATCATTTGCGGCTTGCCTTGGCCATTTTGTCTGGCAAATCTCACCCAGATCACGTATTTATTGGCACTCATCTCAGGGAAGGCCTGCAGGTGCTTGGGCACCCAAACCCGCAGTAATTGAAAACTCTTTCCCCCGAGCATCTCTTGGTAGGCCCCCTCGCTGGCCGTGCACTCAACAGCATTGGCCGCCCCCCGCAACATGTGCAATAGCAGGGCAATTGCCTGCTGTACCGGCACTAAGGAGCTCATCCACTGCTGTATATCTGCCCGACGCTCTTCGGCGGGCTTGTTTTGCCAACAATAATAAGAGGGCACATCGATCTGCGCAAAACAACCCGGCACGGTCAAACGTCCGCGCAAGCTCTGTAGCCAGTCATTGTCACGCAATTCCTCAGCAATACGGCCTTGTTCTGCCAAGGGCTCAGCCACCTGCTGCAAGTTTTGGAACATGGCATCCAGTGCCTCGGCAGAAACGCCAGGGTGCTCACGCAGTGCCTGCATGGCCACGCGTTGGCGTTCAATATCCTGTAGCACCATACCACGCAAATCCACCCTGTCGGTGAGCTCTAACAGATCGAAAAGGGTGGTCACTGCGACTTGATGCTGCAGGGCCTCGCTGCCTTGAGCAAAAAATGACAGGCGCTCGAATAAATGTTCTACCCTTAAAAAAATTCGTACTCGCTCGTTGCAAGGATATTCGTAAAGTATCACGCAATTAAAACCTTAAATGATGCGATCGCGAACTGGGCCCCCAGCACAAAAGCCATAAATTAAAATACTCACCATCTCTATACCGAAGCGCGCTTGAACGATTGCTGACTGCGGGCACACCACAGCTGATGGAGCTGCTGGACTTGTTCTTCTAGGGTTTGCAAATCAGTTTGCCCGCCATTATCAATGACCTGATCAGCAACCTGCAAGCGTTCTTTGCGTGTGGCTTGAGCACGCATAATTTGCTGAACCTGTTCTACCGTCAAACCGCTACGGCGTTGAACACGCTGAATCTGGGTTGGCTCATCGCAATCGACGACACAAATTTCATCAAAATAATCCACCCATCGCCCAGACTCGACGAGCAATGGGATCACGATCACCACATAACGACCCTGGGCGGCCTCTGCCTGAGCCAAAGTATGGGTCCGTATTAAAGGATGCAAAATGGCCTCTAACTGACGGCGTGCGTCCGGGTTTTGAAATACTAATGCGCGCATCTGCGCCCGATCGAGGGCACCCTCGGCATCAATGACGGTGGGCCCAAAAGCCTGCTCAATATGAGGTATGGCCTGCCCACCGGAAGTGGTGAGCTGATGAGAGACATCATCGGTATCAATCACTGTTGCCCCCCACTGGGCCAACCAGCGAGCCACCATCGACTTGCCGGAACCAATACCCCCCGTAAGACCAATTTTCAGCATCGTCTGAATTGTCTGTTTAAATCACAAGAAAATAACCATACTGTACCGCAGGATGTACCCACTTTACGACCCACCATCCCAAGATCAAGTGAGGACCTAAGGCAGTATGGCCGCGCGGCAAAAAACGTCGTTGTTGCCAGCTATGGTACGCCCAACAAAAGGCGGCCGTGTAAATCCACATTAACACAACTTTATCCTCAGGGAGCCAAAAAAATGCCGCCCATAGAAATTTTATATCGCCCGCCCCTAGCCATTGAAAAAAACAACCCCTAGGGGATTTGACAGCCCATCGCTCGATGCCTGCACGAATCCCCCAGACCGCCGCCAAAAAGCAGCCCCAAGCCACCCCTGCCAACAAAACAGACCAACGCCCTGTGCCTACGCTATGCAGAGCGCCCAACGCAGCCCACATCAGCAGCAAGGGATCTGGCAACAAAAACACCTGAACATCAATACGCGCTAATGCGATCAATAGCGCGGGCACCGCAATAACACACCACCAGCCCATCCACCAACCCGAATTCTGTACACTATGGTCCCCGAATAATCCCCCCAATAAACTCACCACCGCACATACGCTGAGCCCCCACCATACTAGGGGCGCGCAACGCTCAGCAGAGGCCCGCCACACCCAAGCCTGCCACAGAGTGCTCATTGTGGGCGGCCAGTGGGCACGTATCAAAGCGGCATAACAAGCACTGCAGCGCCATGACTGCTGCACTGACCACACCACGCAAATACTCGAAAGTACTATCCACCAAAATTTCTCAACCCCCATTGCCTCCCCCACTGGGCCCTGAAACACAATGCCCCGTGCAATGAACAAGTACACAAGTAGACCTGCTATTCCGTACACACTTGCGTATAATTTGAGACTCTGCCCACGCTTTAATCGTAGATACCCATGATGAAAACCACCAAAAGAATCGCCTTTGTTTTATGTGCCCTGCTGGGTCTGGCCAGCTGCGCCCAATCGCCCAACCAAAGTAGCCATGAGCCCCAACCACGGGCGCGTAGCTACAGCGATGCCATGGATCATGTTCGGGGTCGAGGCAGTGTGCACGCCCCCTCGCAAATTCAAATAGGCAGTGACGATCTCGATAGTAAAGCGCAGCAATCCCAAAAATCCCAAGACCAAGAGATCATCGAATCACGCGAGGTACGTGAATTATTAGAGCCTCGCACCTTTTTAGGTACGATTCCTTGCCCTCCGGGTGATCCCAGTTGCCAGCCGCTGCGCGTCAGCGTGACCTTTGCCCCCGCTGGCATGTGGCGATTACAGGCTCAAAATGCCGCCGATAGCGCCAGCACGGAACATTATGCCCAAGGCTGCTGGTACCGCACCGGTGCCGAGCCCACACGCATCGCCCTCATTTCAATGCAGGACACCGTGGTTGGTGATTTCACTTTTAAAAATGACCGCCAGCTCAAGGTCAATCGTTTTAACCAATACCAGCCCGTACTCGAGACGAGCCTGACCCGCCAACGCGATATTGATCCCATTGAGGCCTTGGATGATGAGGCCGCCCCTGAATGCCGTGGCATCGATGAGGCGGAGCTCCAAGAAATGGAAGAGGAACTCATCATCCCTGAACACTAAGCAGATTTTCGACGGTACCGCCGCAATATGATCGGCGCATCGTCGGCATCATCCACATCGGCGGCATCGACGACATCGTTAACAGACTCCATGGCCACCGCCGATGTGCTTTGATAGGTCATGCCATCTGCTGGCTCAAAATGCAGTACGCCAAGCTGAGATTGGGGGGCTCTTTGTGCGACCTGTAACCTCTGAATGTATCTTTTCAGATGATAGGATTTAGCGCCCTTTACTAATGCAGCCAGCTGCACACTATTTCTTGCGCCCATTTTCTTTAGGGCACGTGCACGTTGTGCCTCCACCGTGTTGACAGTCACCTGCTGCGCATCCGCAATGGTGGCAGCATCATGACCCAGAAACACCTGCTTCATCACCTCGCGCTCGCGTTCAGACAAGGTACTCATCAATAAGGCAACCGCAGCGACATGATGCTGTTGAGAATTCATATTAAAATCTTTCACAAAACTCCTCCTTTAATGAAATCAGACTGAAATATGAATTACAAACAGTTTATTTATGTTTCATTTTAACCAATTATCCCTATTTATGGGAGTCCAAACGAAAAAAAGCCCTAGATCATAAGATCCAGGGCTTTTTTATCCACTCTTTTTTAAGAAAAAGGTTAGATCATTTCAATAACCGACAATCCGACAATCCGACAATCCGACAATCCGACAATCCGACAATCCGACAATCCGACAATCCGACAATCCGACAATCCGACAATCCGACAATCCGACAATTCAGCAATTCAGCAATTCAGCAATTCAGCAATTCAGCAATTCAGCAATTCAGCAATTCGGCAATTCGGCAATTCGGCAATCATGATTTAAGACCAAAACTCTAAATTATCAATGAGCCGAGCATTCTCTAGATGGGCGGCACCCAATACTACTAATGGCTCTTGGTCTGCTACCTCAGCGGGGGTAGGCGGATGCAAGTCTCGCTGTCGGCGAAAGGCCAAATAATCCACCCGCCAACCCAAGGCATTAAGCGTTTCTGTAGCCTCTCGCTCGATGCGTTGCAAATCATTTTCGCCTGCCATTGCACGATCGCGCATCTCGCATAACTGTTGGTATAGCTGCGGCGCCATGCGACGCTCTTCATCAGTCAGCATGCGGTTGCGCGATGACATGGCCAAGCCATCCTCTTCGCGCACGGTTTCATGCGCAATAATCTCTACAGGCAATTGAAACTGCTGGCACATTTGGCGAATAATCATCAATTGCTGATAATCTTTTTTGCCAAAAACAGCGACCCGCGGCTGTACACACGAGAACAATTTGAGCACCACCGTGCTCACCCCTTCGAAAAAATCTGGGCGAAAAGCCCCTTCAAGAATATCGCCTAACCCTTTGGGTGGCTGCACTCGGAAATTTTGGGGTACCGGATACATCTCGCGCTCAGAGGGTGCAAAAAGCACATACACATCGCGCGCATCCTCGAGTTTTTCTATGTCCTCAGCCAACGTCCGTGGGTACTGGTCAAAATCCTCGTTAGGACCAAACTGTAGGGGGTTAACGAAAATGCTGGTGACGACCGGGTCGCCATATTGGCGCGCCATTTTCATCAAGGACAAATGTGCTTCGTGTAAATTGCCCATTGTCGGCACAAATGCAATACGCAATTGTCCTTGTAATTGATCGCGTAATTCTTGGATGGTGTGCACAACCTTCACAACAAAACTCCAAAATGGGAAAACTGAAAACCAAACCTCAGTCCACGTAGGCTAGGCGAACATAAATAGGGGCATAAGGTTCGGTCTGGGTCACCTGAATCAAGGCCTCGCGAGCCAGCTCAAGGATAGCTAAAAAATGCACCACTACGATAGCAGGTGGATCATCCTGTGCTAATCGATCTTCAAAAAGCTCGGTAAAGCGCATTGTATTTTGCTGCTGCAATCGCCTGAGGATCTGACTCATGTGATCGCGCACGGAAAGCGTCTCGCGGATCACGGCATGCTCTCGGTTGAGTTCAGCGCGCTTAAGTATGCCGCGCCATGCAGCGATCAAATCCTGTGGGTTGACCTCGGGCAGTACTTGCTCTACTTCAATATCTGCATCCACCCGCGGACGCCAAAAATCACGCCCTTGCCATTCATAGTCATCGAGCTCTTCGGCCCCTTTTTTGATCTGCTCGTATTCGAGCAAACGCCTCAATAATTCGGCCCGTGGATCGTCCTCATCGTCATCCTCTGCGCTTTTAGGCACGGGCAACAGCATGCGTGATTTAATTTCAATCAGCACCGCTGCCATCAATAAATACTCACCTGCCAGCTCGAAACTGCTGTGTTCCAAGCCCTGCACATAGCCGAGGTACTGCTCGGTCAGCAATGCCATTGGGATGTCTAAGACATTGAAGTTTTGTTTGCGGATTAAATAAAGCAGGAGATCTAATGGCCCCTCAAAGGCCTCTAAAAAAACCTCCAGGGCATCTGGAGGTATGTAGAGCTCTTGGGGAATAGAAAACAGGGGTTCGCCATATAAACGAGCGAACACCTGTCCCGTATCATCGTCCTGAGTCGCAGAGGTGGTGGGGGTGGAGGCCTCGGTCATGAGGACAGCAGCTGCCCCTTGAGCATCGGTGCAGCCGCCCTAAAACAGCAATCAGTCGTTTTGATAGTAGACATAAGGCTGTTGGGGCACCTTGGCCTCTTTGAAGCCCTCTTGGAGCTCGGGATCGATGTATTTATCCCAAAGTCGGGCGCGTCCTTCGCGCTGACGCTGTTCAGTGTCAGGATGTTGCTTTTTGTAGTTTTTCAAAAACTCGGTAATTTCGGATTCGTAGCCTTTGGACATATGCACCTTTTGAAATTGAATCGCTATTCATTGTGTTGCTCGATTAGATAGTGTAATTATAGTGCAAATCAACGGTTTTAGTTTATGATCCTAAGGTTAGTTGGTGTTATCCATTTCCTTGGTATTTTACAAGCACAGCAAATATGTCTGCGACCTCTCCTCATACCGATCCTCTTACCATTGCCGGCAAAACCTATCATTCGCGGTTAATGGTCGGTACTGGTAAATACGCTTCCTTACAGGAAACCCAGCACGCCATCGAGGCGAGCGGTGCCGAGATCATCACGGTGGCCATCCGCCGTACCAATATCGGCCAATCGCCTGATGAACCTAATCTACTTGATGTGGTTTCACCTCAAAAATACACGCTCTTACCCAATACGGCCGGCTGCTATACGGCTCAAGATGCGGTGCGCACGCTGCGACTCGCACGTGAGCTATTGGATGGCCACGACCTGGTCAAGCTCGAGGTGTTGGGCGATGCCAAAAACCTATTCCCCAATATGCCCGAGACCCTCAAGGCCGCAAAACAACTCGTTGCCGAGGGCTTCAAGGTCATGGTTTATTGTGCCGACGACCCGGTCCAATGCAAAATGCTCGAGGACATCGGCTGCGTCGCCATCATGCCCTTGGCCTCGCTCATTGGTTCAGGGATGGGCATTTTGAACCCCTGGAATCTACGCCTCATCATTGACCAAGCCTCGGTGCCGGTGCTGGTCGATGCCGGGGTAGGCACGGCCTCAGATGCCGCCATTGCAATGGAGCTCGGCTGTGATGGTGTCTTGATGAACACGGCCATCGCCGAGGCGGACAATCCTATTTTAATGGCAGAGGCGATGCGTCATGCAGTACGTGCGGGGCGTCAAGCCTATTTGGCCGGGCGCATCCCCAGACGCTATTATGATGCCGATCCCAGCTCACCTACCGAAGGACTTATTGAACCTCATTCTTCTATTTCTAAATCATGAGTATTCCTAGTGTTGTTTCCATCGCGGGGGTTGACCCCTCCGGAGGCGCCGGCGTATTAGCTGATGTCAAAGCCATGAGTGCGTTGGGCGCCTATGCCAATGGCATTGTGGCTGCTTTGACTGCCCAAAACACCCAGGCAGTCACCGAGATTTATCCTGTTGATCCCGCTTTTATTGAAAAGCAGATTGACACCTTGTTTGACGATGTACGCATTGATGCCGCCAAGATCGGCATGCTGGGCCAGCGCCCGGTCATCATTGCGGTGGCTGATGCGCTGGCACGTTGGCCCCTGCCGCATCTGGTGCTTGACCCTGTTATGGTGGCCAAAAGTGGGGATCATTTACTCGAAAAACCAGCGACCGAGGCCCTGATCGAGGCGCTCATTCCCATGTGCACCGTCATTACTCCCAATTTGCCTGAGGCTGCCGTGCTCATCGAGGGCCGCCCTGCTGAAAATGTGCGCGAAATGTACCAACAGGCTGAAAAACTACGTCGCCTCATGAACGATGAAGGTCAACGCTGGGTATTTCTCAAAGGAGGCCATTTGCCCGGTTCAGATTGCATCGATCTGTTTTTTGATGGGGATCAGATGCATGAAATGCCCTCAACACGGATCCAAACCCCCCATACCCATGGCACTGGGTGTACGCTGTCGGCCGCTTTAGCTGCGCTGCTGCCTCAGCACTCAGACGCTGCCAAGGCCGCTCGGGCAGCCAAAGAGTATTTATACAAGGCCATTGCTCGTGCCGATGAATTAAAAATTGGCCAGGGCCACGGCCCAGTCCACCATTTCCACGCTTGGTGGCCGCCTCGCCATGAATAATCCGTCTGCACTGACCGGCATTATTGTGGCGATGGACGAAGAGCTCTCTATCATTTTGCAGCACCTACACACCCCCCAATGCCAACAAATTGCCGGTTTACAATTTCATCGTGGGTTTTTCTTTGGTCACCCTGTGGTGGCCGTGGTAGGCGGAGTGGGCAAGGTCAATGCTGCCCTCTGTACCCAACTATTAATTTCTAATTTTCATGTCGATCGCGTGATGAATATCGGGATTGCTGGGGGCTTGGATCCCGATCTGCGCCCTGGGGATGTCGTGATCGCAGATACCCTCATCCAGCATGATATGGATGTGCGCCCTCTAGGCTTGCCCTTAGGGCAAATTTACCGCTGCCGCTATTTTGACTTTCCTACTGATGCGCCGCTGCGCCAACAGGCCTGGCAGGCCGCTCAACAGCTCACGAATCGACAGGTCAAAATAGGGCGCATCGCCACCGGGGATCAGTTTATTGCAGACCCCGCACGCGCCCATGCTATCCATACGCATTTTCAGGCATTGGCCTGCGAAATGGAAAGCGCCAGCATCGCACAGGTTTGCGCCCTCAATGAGCGGCCTTTTGTCTGCATCCGCTCGCTCTCGGACAATGCCAATAGCGGTGCTCATATGGATTTTGAGCAGTTTTTACCCATCGCGGTCAAAAACGCATCGGTGCTACTCAAAGCCATGTTTCGTTCGTGAGATACTCTATAATGTATTTATAAAATACTTTACAATCGTTAGAGCTGCCGCCCGATACAAACAATATTCATCGCTAGGCAGCCATATTTAGCATCTAACCATTGGCTTTTTTTACTCGTTTTTTGTTTTTTGCGAGAATGGTATGAACATCCACTCACTATCCAGTGTAGAGCGCGCTCGTTACAACATGGTCGAACAACAAATACGGCCTTGGCATGTAGAGGACGAACAAGTCTTACAAACCCTGTTTGATGTCCAGCGCGAGCGCTTTGTGCCTGCCGGTATGGAGTCAATGGCATTTTCCGATACCGAGCTCCCGTTGATTATCGACTCAGTGGATACCAACGAGACCATGCTACGCCCCACCATCGAGGCTCGTTTCACCCAAGAGCTGCAGCTCAAGCCCACAGACGCGGTCCTCGAAATCGGTACGGGCTCGGGCTACCAGGCCGCCTTGTTGGGGCATTTGGCCCAGCAGGTCACCTCGGTAGAAATCAACCGCACGCTGGCTACTTTTGCTTTGGACAACATCGAGAAAAACGGCATTACCAACGTTAAAATTGAAACTGGCGATGCCCATGCAGGTTGGGGCACCACCGAATTCGATGCCATTTTGCTCACCGGCTCAGTGCCCGTTGTCCCAGATGCCCTCAAGTATCAACTCAGCATCGGTGGTCGTTTGGTGGCCGCGGTTGGCCAGCACCCCGTGATGACCGTCCTGCGGATCACTCGCACCAGTGCAGCCAGCTTTGAAACCACCCCTCTCTTTGATACGGTGATCAAGCCTTTGCGCGGCACCCGAGTTTCCAGCTTTAATTTTGCCCTATGATGATTCAGCGCGGGCGGGGTCGCGCCTATTTATGGATACTGCTCGGGCTATTGCTCAGCGTTATTGGTGCCCAAGCTCAGGCACTCGATCTATGGACCGCTTGGCAGTTTGCCCAAGAGCGTGACCCTATCTATGCCACCGCCCAAGCCAGCCGCGCTGCAGACCAACATCTGATTGGCCAAGCACGCGCGCAGCTCTTGCCCCATATCCACGCCAGCGCCGGGGTCGATCATCATGATCGGCGTAACGCCAAAGATCTCGGCAACGGGCACAGCAATCACAATAATCTCTGGGCCTTCACCCTGACCCAGCCGCTGTTTGATCGCCAAAACCTACGCCTTTACGAGCATGCTCAGTATTTGGCAGCCATGGCAGTAGTCGATGAGGAAAACGCGCGTGCCGAGCTCATGCTGCGCCTTGGCCAGGCCTATTTTGACACCCTAAATGCTCAGGACACTCTACAGTCCCTGCGCGCGCAACTCGAGGCCACTGAAAAACAACATCAGGCCGCTTTACGGGCTTTTGAACTGGGCAGCGCCACCATTACCGATGCCCAAGAGGCTCAATCGCGATTGGATTTATTACGCGCTCAAATCGTGACCGCCGAAGACACCCTGCGCCAGCAATTTTATGCGCTCGAGCGCATCATTGGCATGCAGCCACAGGCCTTGGCCTCACTCAAAACCGATGCCCAATTACCCGCCCCTGAGCCCAATAACCCTAACGAATGGCAGCAACAAGCAGGTGAGCATAACCTCGCGGTGACGCGAGCAGATCTGGCCCTACAGGCCCAACAACACTACCTAGAGTCAAATAAAAGCCGACATGACCCCACGGTGCAACTCCAAGCCCGCACGGGCAGCCAGCATCGCAACAACGCCTTTACCGAGCGGCGCTCTCCGCGCACCATGGACAGTAGCATTGGCATCGAGCTGAGCATTCCCATCTTTACCGGGGGTGAGATTTCTGCCAAGGTCCAAGAAGAAAGCGAGCGTTTACGCCAACGCCATTTTGAACGTGAAAATGCCCGTCGTGCGGCTGTCGAGGCAGCGCAGCGCTATTTTTCAGGGATGACTTCGGGGCTACTTGAGGTGCGCTCACTCGAAGAGGCAAAAAAATCTAGTCAAGCAGCCTTAGAGGCTAATCAGCTCGCCTACGAGGTGGGGGTGCGCACACTGGTCGATGTGCTCAATGCGCAGCAGCAATTCTATGAAACCCGCCGTAACCTCTATTACGCCCGTTATCGGGTGCTGCTTAATAGCTTGCAACTCAAATATGCAGCAGGCACCCTTACAGATGACGATCTCTGGGCCATCAATCAATTGCTAGATACCACCGTATCCGAGCAATCCGAGTCCTCTACGCCGTCCGCCCCCTCACAACCGACTGCTCCAACGATGCAACCCTCAATGCAGCGCTAACCTCGATGTAGCGCTAATTATGGGCCGCTAGGGCACCCATTTAACGGGCCCGTATTTTATTCACTAATGCCGTGGTTGAGCGCGGGTGCTCGATCGCAATGGCGCGGGCATCGCCCCCCCAACTGCGTACCAGTGCAGTTTCTGGCAAGGTCTCCATATCATAATCCCCGCCTTTGACAATTAAATCGGGGCGCAAGCGCTTGATGATTTCCTCGGGGGTGTCTTCATCAAACCATGTCACCACCGTGGTACTGGCCAGAGCAGCCAAAACTGCCAAGCGATCAGCCAACTGGTTTAAGGGACGATCAGCACCTTTATTTAAACGTCGCACAGAGGCGTCTGTATTAACCGCAACAAATAGGCTGGCCCCTAACTGTGCGGCCTCATCTAAATAGCTCACGTGGCCACGGTGCAAAATATCAAATACCCCATTGGTAAACACCAAAGGCCGCGGCCAACGGCCTTGGGCAAGCTGCGCTGCCAACACCTCCGGAGCAATGATTTTTTCTTGGAAACGCGGGCCTGAAGACGACTCAGACATAATAAAAAATCCCCACGATGAGTGCGACCAACAGCAACAACCAAAGCAAGAAAAGCAATTGATTTGTGCGACGCATCTGACGGCCCAGTCGGGCTAATTGTTGCTCGATAGAGGCACTGCCATCTGGTCGTTTGAGGCGCTCAAAAGTCAAACGGGGCAGCTGCGGTAGGATCTGTGACCACTGACTGCCTTCTTTTTGCAGCTGCTCGATTAAACCGGTGAGCCCGATGCGCTGCCGCATCCAGTTTTCCAAATAGGGCTGCGCGGTATCCCATAAATCCAGCTCGGGATCCAGCTCACGACCCATCCCCTCTACATTCAGTAAGGTCTTTTGCAGCAACACCAACTGCGGTTGGATTTCCACATTGAAACGGCGCGAGGTCTGGAATAGGCGCATCAACACCTGGGCCAATGATATTTGTGATAATGGACGATCAAAATAAGGCTCACAAACCCCGCGAATAGCCCCCTCGAGCTCTTCCTCGCGCGTATCTGCAGGCACCCAACCTGATTCAATATGTAGCTGTGCGACCCGGCGATAATCACGCTGAAAAAAAGCAAGGAAATTTTGTGCTAAATAGTTTTTATCAAACTCGGACAATGTCCCCATAATGCCAAAATCAAGAGCAATATACTGACCAAAAGTCTCGGGCTCGACCGAGACATAGATATTGCCCGGGTGCATGTCCGCGTGAAAAAAACCATCGCCAAAAACCTGGCTGAAAAAAATCTCTACCCCCTTGCGTGCCAGCTCGGGCAAATCGACACCCGCATCTACCAAGGCTTGGGTCTTGCTCACCTGCACCCCGTGCATGCGCTCCATAGTAAAAACATCAGAGGCGCAATAATCCCAAAACACCTCGGGGACCATTAACAAGTTAGCGCGCTTTTTATCATGACTAAAATTGCGGCGCAGTTGGCTGCAATTAGAAGCCTCGCGAATCAAATCCAGCTCATCATTGAGGTATTTATCAAACTCCGCCACCACCTCTTTGGGCCGTAACCGCCGACCATCAGGACTGATCCACTCAACCAAGGCCGCCAACATCCGCATCAAACTGACATCTTTATTGATGACCTTGCGCATCCCGGGACGCAATACCTTGACGGCGACCTCTTGACCACTATGCAATACAGCAAAGTGCACCTGAGCAATAGAAGCTGAGGCCACGGGCTCGACCTCGAATTCTTTGAATAAATCCTGCGGACTGGCCCCCAAAGCATGCTCAATAATGGCCATTGCCTTTTCAGAAGGAAAAGGCGGCACTCGGTCCTGCAAATAAGCCAGCTCATTAGCGATATCCAAGGGGATGATATCGCGCCGCGTCGATAACACCTGCCCAAATTTTACAAAGACAGGGCCCAAGGCCTCGAGCGCCAAACGCAAACGCACCCCTCGCGGCTGCCGTGCACGCGTGCCAAAACGACAAATACGTAATAAGCAGGCAGCCACCGGATGACGAATACCCGTCAGTAATAGCTCATCCAGTCGGTATCTGAAACAGATATAAAATATAAATAAAAAGCGCCCTATACTTGGCATACGGCCGTCCTAGATTAAGCCCGACTCTAAACGATCTAATCGCTCTTCGACACGATCCAACTGGGCCTCGAGGGCCTGCCGACGTGTCTCCCAAAATATCCAATAACGCTGGTGGGTCAGCATTTCACTTTCGTGACCCAAGTACTCAGAAAAATTATCCTGCACATGGACCGCCAAACGTTGTACCCACTGGAATAACCCTTGGCCCGCCTGCACCATGCGCACGGCCATAATATCCCCCGTAAAACGCGCCAAGTCAGCCTCGGCGTCCCAACGTAGTTGGCCCGCTAAATCAGCCAAGGTGCGTGCAAAACCAACATCACCCTCTATGCGCAATTGTTCAGCGAATTGCTCAGGTGCCTGTTGTAGCAACTGACTGCCCAAGGCCCATATCGGCTGGTCAGGCACAATCAACCGCACCTCGACGGCCTGCTTATCGCCTTGGAAAGCCGACAACAACCCAGCCTCAGTCACCACAAACTGAAAGTTTTGTGCCCCCCACTCAATAGATAAGCGTCGCCCCGCATAAGCCGCCAGTCGCTGCATCGCCCAGGGATTACGCAACAGTAAAAAATTAACCCCTTTGGCCACCATCGTTTGCGGCTGCAAAAAAGGCGGCAGCAACGTATTGATGCGATTGAAAACTGCTTCCATCACCCACCACTCATCTGAAAAAGAATGCCCCGCAATGTCGTGACACCACGGGGCAGATCAACGTCCAGCAGCAACGATTGGTCGGATTAGTGATGATCCGGCATTTGTTGGATGCCAGCGACCAACCAACCGGTGCCCTCAGCCTTAAGGAGGTTCCAGACCTCTTCGAAGCGTGTTGCCTCGGGATGACTGCCCTCACGCAGCATGCCAGAATAGCGCACACTGGCCAAGAAGCCATCCTCAAACTTTTCGATGCCCATCAACTCGGCATTGAGCAGTACAATCTCAGTGTGATTGGTTTGGCTCTGCGCATTGGCCAATATCGCCGGTTGTAGCTCTTTGAATAAATCATCCGTCAAGAGCTGCTGCAGCCCTTGGGCATCGCCCCGATCCCACAATTGCTGGATGTGCGCAAATTGCTTTTTAGCATTGTCCAAAAACGCAGGCACATCAAAATCCTGGGGAATAAACCAGCTGGTATCCTCAGTCGACTCAGTATTGTTGACCTCGCGCGCCTGCCCATCAATGGTCATTGGGCTTGGGCTGGTCGCCCCACCATAAGTACCCGATGCCGTATGATTTTGACGATAGCTATGACCACCATAGCTGCCCGCACCTGAGTGATTGCCGCGCGTCGCCCCGAGCGGTTGGGCCGCCCCGCCTCGCAACACTCGGAATAACCAACGTGCGATAAAGACCACCGCTAAAATCAACACCAAGCTGGAAATCAGCTCTAAGAAAGCCCCCGATAACCCCAAACTAGACAATAAGGCAGCAATCCCTAAGCCAGCGGCAATCCCAGCAATGGGCCCCAAGAAACGAGAAAATCCGCTGCGCGCAGCAGCATTTTGAGCGCCCGCCTGTTGTCGGGTGGACGCGGCGGATGACCCCTGTTGTTGGCGTGACGAAGAAGCCGCCGCAGGTGGCTTAACTGCCTGACGCTGCTTCATGATATTAGAGGATTGACGCCCAAAACTACGCATCCCACCGAAACGTTGTGCCTGAGCATCAAATGAGATGGCAATAAACATAAGCGTAGTAACTGCGAGTGCAAAAAGCAGCACAGCACGTGATAAACGCCTTGAAACCATAAGAACTCCTATGCGTAAAGCCTGGTTTTATTAAAGCTTTGCACTGGTTGTGCAGGGGACATACCCCAAAAGCCAATACTATACCGCGCTTTAGTGATTTGTTTTAACCGTATCAAGATGCATCCAGACGCACACCCTCGTGCAGCGCCACCACACCCGCGGTCAAGTTAAAGTATTGTACCCGCTCAAAACCAACCTCGCGCATCATCTCGGCCAACGTCTCTTGATCAGGATGCATGCGGATGGACTCAGCCAAATAACGGTAACTGTCCTCATCTCTGGCCACCATACGGCCCAAACGAGGCAAAATATTAAATGAGTACCAGTCATAAGCCGGCGCCAATGGTCGCGCCACCTGTGAAAACTCGAGCACCAGCAAACGCCCGCCTGGCTTGAGTACACGATACATCTCGGCCAATGCGACCTCTTTGTGGGTCATGTTGCGCAAACCAAAAGCAACCGTCACGCGATCAAAATAAGCAGTGGGGAAGGGTAGCTTTTCTGCATCGCATACGGCGGTGGGCACCACCAGCCCCTGATCAAGTAAGCGATCTCGGCCCACAGCCAGCATGGATGAATTAATATCCGTCAACCATGCCTCGCCCTGTGCCCCTACCCGAGGCGCAAAAGCACGCACCAAATCGCCCGTGCCTCCGGCAATATCTAATACTCGCATGCCAGGGCGCACCGCGGCACGCTCGATGGTGAAACGCTTCCAGAGGCGATGTAATCCACCCGACATGAGATCATTCATCACGTCATAACGCTGGGCGACAGAGTGAAATACCTGCGCCACCTCACGCGACTTTTGAGCCGCATCAATGGTCTTGAAACCAAAGTGCGTCTGCTCTGTAGTTGTCGCGTCAGAATCCGTGTGGTGAGGCCGTTGTGTGTTGTTATCCATAATGTTTATCGTACCCTAGTTTTGATACCCAGATGCGCCACCGGATACCGCTGAATGCCATAGCGCCTCATCATGTCATGAGGATACCTTTTATGTTAAACGAAAAAGCCCCTCCTGACATAATAATGCAACAAACTTGTTTTACACTATCGCTGCCCGACAGTCGGCGCCCCCTGAAAGCATGAGTTTTTTGGTGTACTATCCGAGCTGTCAGTCCCTTGAGCAGGTTTGCCGTTGCACTCGACGGCTTATTCAATACGCTATATGCACTATGAAAACCACTATACTTGTTATCGAAGACGAGCCTGCGATCCAAGAGCTCATCGCAGTAAATCTTCGCCTGGCAGGCTTTGAGGTACAATTGGCGGACACTGCCGAACAAGCCCAACACTTGATTCAGCAGGCCTTACCGGATCTCATCCTGCTCGACTGGATGCTCCCTGGCACACCGGGCATCCAATATGCCAAAGAGCTGCGTGCCGATCCTCGCACGCGGCAAACACCCATCATCATGCTCACCGCAAAAGGGGCCGAGGAAGACCGCGTCATCGGACTTGAAACCGGTGCTGATGATTACATCACCAAACCTTTTTCACCCAAAGAATTGCGGGCCCGTATCAATGCCGTCTTACGGCGCGTTGCGCCGCAGCTCGCCGATGAACCCGTGACCATCGGTACCCTGAGCCTCGATCCGAGCACCCATCGCGTCCAGGCCGATGGCCAAAACCTGCGATTGGGCCCCACAGAATTTCGCTTACTGCATTTTTTTATGGTGCATCCCGAACGCGTCTTTAGCCGGACCCAACTATTGGACAATATTTGGGGGGATCACATATTTATTGAGGAAAGGACTGTAGATGTTCATATCCGCCGACTGCGCAAAGCCTTATCCCCTACTGACCATGATCGGCATATAGAAACTGTTCGTGGTGCTGGCTATCGCTTTGCAACCCAACCTTAATCACCCTGCACTGCATCACCGAGATGAACAAAACCCATAGCACCTTACTGGTTTTAGCTGTTGGCGCTTGGCTCTTGGGGTTATGGCTAGGCCCTACCACGGGGTGGGCGATCTTTGCCTTGGGGTTGCTGCTCATGGTGCTCATCAGTGGCCACCAACTGCAGCAAATCAACCGCTGGGTCCGCAATGTACACCAACCCCCACCTGCCAGTGTCGGCCCTTGGGATCATATTTTGGCACCCATTTACCGGCAGTTAAAACAAAATCGCCTGCAAATACACCAGCTCAAAAGTCAGGTAGATGCCATCATCATGGCTGCTGAGGCATTGCCGGATGGCACCCTCACCTTGGACGAAGATTTTCGCATCCAATGGTGTAACCAAACGGCCAGCACACATTTAGGCCTCAATCTGGCCACTGATCGTAACCACCCAATCTTTCATATTGTCCGCCATCCCGAATTTATCCACTATGTGCAAAGCAAAAAATGGGACGATTCGTTATTGCTGCAAAACCATCAACCGGGGCAGCAACGTTCCCTACTCATCCATATCTCACAATACGGCATTGGCCAATATATTTTGGTCAGCCGTGACATCACGCAGTTAGAGCGGCTGGAACGGGCCCGCAAGGACTTTGTGGCCAATGTCTCGCACGAACTGCGCACACCCCTAACCGTTTTATACGGATTCATTGAAACCCTACATGAAACCTCGATCGATGAGCTAGACCAATCACAACGTCAAGAATACCTGCGCTTGATGATGGAACAGGCCGAGCATATGCGCGCCCTCGTGTCTGATCTGCTCACCCTGTCCGCACTGGAATCCACCCCAGGAAATGAACATGTGCCCGTGGCGGTTGGATCGGTGCTTCAGCAAGCGATCCAACAAGGCCAAGCACTCTCACAAGGTCGACATCATTTTCACATCGAGATTGATGACCGCTTAAATGTAATGGGTGCCGAGACTGAACTCAGTTCGGCCTTTAGTAATCTGATTAATAATGCAGTGCGTTATACCCCTAAGGGCGGTAAAATCACTATCTACTGGCAACAAACCGCCGCTGGCGAGGCACTTTTCAAGGTCAAAGACTCTGGCATCGGCATTGCCCCAGAAGATATCCCCCGCCTGACCGAACGCTTTTACCGCGCCGATCGTGCGCGCTCTCGGGCCACGGGCGGGACCGGTCTAGGATTAGCCATTGCCAAACATGTCGCCGCTCGACATCAGGCCCACCTCGCCATCCATAGCGAGCTCAATCGGGGCAGCTGTTTTAGCCTGCGGTTTCCCGCACACCACGTCGCACACGCCACACAGCCTGGCCCCAACACAACACCTATCGATTAAATTTTATTTCTGGATTCAACGATGAGTACAACACAAGCCCTTTCCCCCTTTCACCTCGCCTTTCCCGTTCACAGCCTCAAAGAAGCCCGCTCTTTTTATGGCGATATACTCGGCTGCGCCGAAGGCCGCTCTAGCCCCGAGTGGATTGATTTTAATTTTTATGGGCATCAAATCGTTGCGCACCTGGCACCCGAAGAGTGCCAACCCACGCAAACCAGCGAGGTCGATAACGAACAAGTGCCAGTACGCCATTTTGGCATCGTGATGGACATGCCAAGCTGGCAAACATTGGCAGACCGCCTACAAGCGCAGGGGCTCGACTTTATCATCGCCCCCACCATTCGCTTCAAAGGGCAGCCCGGAGAGCAAGCCACGATGTTCTTGCGCGATCCCTCAGGCAATGCCCTAGAGTTCAAAGCCTTTAAAGACCTGAGCGCATTATTTGCCAAATAAAATACGCACGGCTGGGCAGCAACTGCAGCCCTAACTGGCTAAATGATTACGCACATCCCGTCTATAAAAACAAACGGTAGGCGGGATTTTGTGTCTCATTCCAATAAGGATAGCCGAGCTCATTTAAAAACTTTTTAAGCTCTTTCTTATCACTGGGTGGGACCTGTATACCCACCAACGTGCGGGCATAATCACCGCCGTAATTACGATACTGAAACAGGCTGATATTCCAAGCAGGATGCATACAGCTTAAAAAGCGACGCAGTGCCCCAGGACGCTCGGGAAACACAAAACGATACAGCTCTTCGTGCTCAGCCAGCTCTGAACGCCCCCCCACCATATAACGCAAATGACTCTTGGCCATCTCATTATCCGTCAAATTAATGGTGGGAAACCCTTGATCAATAAAATTCTGCTCCAACGCAGTAATTTCTGCCTCGGACTGTATTTGAAGACCAACAAAAACATGGGCGGTATGAGGATCCGAAATACGGTAGTTAAACTCAGTAACCGAACGCTCGCCCAGCGCCTCACACAAACGTAAAAAACTCCCGCGCTCCTCGGGCAAACTGACGGCAAACAACGCCTCGCGAGCCAAACCCACATCAGCGCGCTCAGCCACAAAACGCAGCCTATCAAAATTCATATTCGCGCCAGAAGTGATCGCCACAAAAGTACGGCCATGGCAGCCATGCTCACGGATATATTTTTTAGCCCCCGCCACCGCCAGCGCCCCAGCAGGCTCAAGCACACTGCGCGTATCCTGAAACACATCCTTGATCGCCGCGCACACCGCATCGGTATCTACCTGCACAAAATCATCAACAAACTTGCGCGCCAGCTTAAACGTCTTGGCCCCCACCTCTTTGACCGCCGTACCATCAGAAAATAAACCCACCTCTTTTAAAACCACCCGGCGCTTGGCACGCACACTGCGCTCCATCGCATTGGAATCCTCAGTCTGGACCCCAATAATCTTGATCTCTGGCCGCAACTGCTTGATATAAGCCGCCACCCCCGCAATTAAACCGCCCCCACCAATGGGCACAAAAACCGCATCAATAGGACCGGGATGCTGATGCAAAATCTCCATCCCAATAGTGCCTTGGCCAGCAATCACATCCTCATCATCAAAAGGATGCACAAAAGTCAGCCCCTCCTCTTGCTCTAGCGTCACCGCATGCTCATAAGCATCGGTGAAACTATCGCCCACCAACACCACCTCACCGCCCAAATTGCGCACAGCATCAATCTTTAGCTGCGGGGTCGTCACCGGCATCACAATCACCGCCCGTGCCCCCAAACGACTGGCCGAATAAGCCACCCCTTGGGCGTGATTACCCGCCGAAGCAGCAATCACCCCACGCCTGAGCTCCTCGGCCGGCATATTCGCCATTTTGTTATAAGCGCCCCGCAATTTAAAACTAAAAACAGACAACTGATCTTCACGTTTTAATAAAATACGATTATTTAAACGGGCAGAAGCCAAAGGGGCCAGCTCTAAAGGAGTTTCGGTAACGACGTCATAGACCTTGGACGTCAAAATACGTTTTAAGTAGTCATTAGACATAACGGGTCAAACCATGCAGGGGAAAACTCAAAAAAAAAGCGAGAAAAATGCCAAGATAAAGAAAAAAAGAATAACACAGCCACCCAGAGTGCCCCAATCTACCCCCAAGCAATGTACACTTTAGCCTTATTCTTTACGCACATAATTATTGGCACGCACAGATGATTGAAGCTTGGGTCCAAGACCTGGTTAATTGGATTTTAGTCACCTTTGCTCTACCAGAAGTGGGGCTAAGCGCCATTTTTGTGGTGAGCTTTGTTTCTGCCACCCTACTGCCGTTGGGCTCCGAACCCGCCGTCTTTGGCTACGTGTCGCTTGTACCCAACATGTTTTGGCCAGCAGTACTGGTGGCCACCGTCGGCAACACCCTCGGCGGCCTCACCAGCTATTGGACCGGACTATTAGCCCAAAAAGGCTACCAACACTGGCGAGAAAACCACCCCGACGAAACCGCCGAAAGCGACTACGGCAAAAAAACCGCTGGCCGCTGGCACACCCTCATTAATCGGTGGCTAGAACGCTTTGGCCCCCCAGCACTCTTATTATCATGGCTGCCCATCGTCGGCGACCCCCTATGCGCACTGGCCGGCTGGGTACGCCTACCACTCATACCCAGCACCCTATACATGGCCATAGGCAAATTTTTACGCTACGTCATCATGACAACCTTCTTAATCTGGATAGCCCCCTACCTGGGCCTAGACATCTAAACCCAAACAGACCCCAAATAGGTTAATCATCGATATCGGGACCAAAAGAACACACCGTATACACCGGCAAACCGGTCTCACGAACGGCCTCAGAACCCTCTAAATAAGGCAAATCAATCATCGCCGCGGCCTCAATCGCATTGGCCCCCAAACGCTGCAACAAACGCGACGCCGCCACCATCGTCCCACCCGTCGCGATCAAATCATCAATCAAAAGCACCCGCTGCCCAGGACGCACCGAATCGGTATGCATCTCAACCGTCGCATTACCGTACTCCAAACTGTACTCCTCGGCCACCGTCTGATGCGGCAACTTGCCCTTTTTACGCACCGGCACAAAACCCACATTGAGCTCATAAGCCAGCACCGAACCCACAATAAAACCGCGCGCATCAACACCGGCCACCAAGTCCAAACGCTGATTCATATAGCGGTGCACAAAAAGATCAATCAGCGCCCGAAACGCACGAGGATCCTGCAACACGGGAGTGATATCACGAAAAACCACACCAGGCTTAGGCCAATCAGGCACACTGCGGATGGTTTGCCGAATATAGTCAATAGGATTTGTTCGCATAGTCATCAAAGGTAAATTGACCGCCTAAATGTATCGCAACCAAACTATTGTACAGCCAAAAAAAATAACGCGCGCAAAGACCCCCTAAAAGAGCCAAAACAGCTGCCCACCTAAACGGCCGGAAGGAGATGTTTTGCAGATGTTTCGAGCGCAGCGAGACATCAAAAAACAGACCCTGCAGGCCGACCCACAGGCTCACTACATAGCCCAAACAATCAGCATTGCAGGCATCGTAATGAAGTTTCCTCGGGGCCTTGCTCGCTAAAGCTCGCTGCGAAGCCCACTCACAAACTTCTTACGAGCCTGCTCCCGCACGGTTCTCAAGACACCCCCCCACTAACTGATAAGTCTGATGCGCAAAGGTGTCTGGCAACTGATTATGGGTAACAACGATGACGCTACGCGCACGCGATAAGTGCTCAAGGTCGTGCATCAAGGCGGTTGCCGTGTCCTCGTCTAAGCCTGCGGTTGGCTCATCCAGCAGCCACAGCTGTGCTGGGCACAGCACAATTCGTGCCAAGCACAGGCGCCGATTTTGGCCTGCGGATAGGGTATTGCCCCCTTCTCCAATCCAACTGTCCAAGCCACCTATTTTATGGATGTGGTCTGCGAGCTGCACGGCTTTAAGTGCGGCCCATAAGGTTTCGTCACTGGCATTAGGGTCACCTAATTGCAGGTTATAACGCACCGTACCCAAAAATACCGGTGAGTGCTGGGACAGGTAGGCAAAGTGCTGATAGAGGGCCTGTTCCTGCACTTGGGACAGGTCTGTGTCCCCATACATAATCTGGCCTTGGTATGGAATTATCTGCATCAATGCTTGTAATAGGGTAGTTTTTCCCGAGCCACTCAGGCCTTGGATGACCATGCGCTGTCCAGCGGCCAGTGAAAAATTCAATTCTTGGAGTACGGGCGTGGTTTCATAGGTCACTGAGAGCCCGGCGACCCGTAACTCTTGACTTGAGGCAGGCAAGGTGTCAATACTGCGTTGCTCAGTGTCGTTTTGGGTGTCGGCGGAGGTATCTGGTTGTAGGGCGTGTAAGCGGGCAGAGGCGGCGTGCACAGCCCCCAGTTCTGAGGCGCCCCGCATAACCGGCGCAAACACCTCGAAAAGCCCCATCAACCCAAACAGCAGGCCTACCCACATGGGCGCATTCATTTCGGCTTGGGTTTGAGCGATCCCGCCGATGGTGAGCAATAAAAATACCAACGCCCCCATCAATAATTGCTGAATCAGTGTGCCCATACTGGCATGCGCATTGAGCCGATCAGCGGCTTGGGCATGACGCGCCAAGGTTTGCTTAAACTGTTCTACTACGCGATCTTCAGCCTGAAAGACCACCAAATCACTATGCGCCGCAAAGCTATCGTGGGCGATGGCACGTAAATCGGCAAATCCTTGCTGCACCCACTGTCCGTCGGCCGCGCTGCGTCGGGCCAACCAATAAGGAAGGCCAACAATAGCGATCGCCGTACTGAGCAACACTACCCAGGCCACCCAGGGCAAAAACATGCCCAACACCCAGCTGAAAAACAGCCCAGCAAGGCCTCCAGCGATGACGGGTGCCACCAATAAAAGGAAAAAAGTATCCAATCGATCAATATCGCCCACCAGCCGCGCTACCAAATCGCCATCTCGAAAGCGAGCCAATTGCGCGGGGCTCAAGCGGGCAATGCGGGCAAAACTACGGCTGCGTACTTCGGATTGCAAGTTGAGGGTCACCTGATGACCAACCACACGTTCTAAGTAGCGCGAGACAATGCGCAAAATAGACAATCCACGTACTAAGGCGGAGGGGATAAAGTAGTTAAAGTTGGCCATGGCCGTCACCAAGAAGGCAGTGGTCAGGAACCAGCCGGCCACACCCAATAACCCCACGCCCGCAAATATCGTCAACGCGGCCAATAAAATCGCCCCGATACTCATAAACCAATGCTGACGCAGCCAGCGACCGCTTAACTGCCACCATAGCTTCATGACACCACCTCTATGTGTTGCTCAGCAATCTGCCATTGTCCCGTCAGGCGGGCAGCCACGGCACGATCATGTGTCGCCACAATCAAGCCGCGCCCTTGGCAAAAGCGCAGGATCTCGGCCATGACCTCATCTCGGGTCTGGGGGTCCAAATATGCCGTTGGCTCATCCAGCAAGACCAGCTGCGGATCCGCCAAAAACAGCCGTGCCAAGGCAATACGATGCGCTTGTCCGCCCGATAAACCGAACCCTCGTGTGCCCAATTGGGTGTCCAAGCCCTGCGGTAAGGCGCGTACAAATTCCTCGGCATGGGCGCGCGCCAGCGCGGTCCATAGCTGATGGTCACTGGCCTGAGGAGCGGCTAAGCACAACAGCTCACGCACACTGCCCAAGGTCAAAAATGGCTGCTGACTAATTAATGTGGTCGCCGGGAGCAATGTTGTTTGCCCCTCGTTCAGTGCCCTGGCTTGCGCGTCAACCGCAGTGGAAGGAGAACGCCAGTGCAACCATTGGCCCCGCGCGGGTGCGCGCAAACCAATCAAGGTTTCGAGAAAACTGGTCTTACCACTGCCGCTGGGCCCCATCAATGCCACATGTGCGCCTTGGGCTAACTGCAACTGCACATCCGTCAGAATCACTTCGCCAGATTGGGGCGTGGCCAGCATGCCCTCATGAATACTCAATAATGTTTTGATCTCAGCCTGCACATCACAATGGACCCTCCAATCCGATGCAGGGGTGCGCACGGGCACCTCATCAGTGCAGTCCCGAGACGGCGGCGTCTCGCTCACTTGGTCAGGCGCTGGCGGAAGCTCAGTGAGCATTTCTTCAAGTTGTTCAACGGCGGCTTTGGCGGTAGAGCGCTCGTGATAACCCGCTGCCAATTGACGCAAGGGCTGATATACCTCGGGCGCAATGAGCAAACAAAACAGACCATGCTGCAAGGTATAACCGCTAAACCCCTCTCCAAAGGAGCCCAAATAGCTAAACCCTATATAAACGGCCACCCCAGCCACCCCCAGCGCTGCAAATAACTCGAGCACTGCCGAAGATAGGAAAGCAATGCGCAACACCCCCATCGTGGCCTGATTCAAACGATCGTTAGCTCGTTTTACGGCCTGGATCTCGGCCTCAGTGCGCCCAAACAGGCGCAAGGTAAACACGCCTTTGAGACGATCACCAAACACCCCAGACAATTGACTGAGCAAGGTTTGGTGTTTACGATTCACCGCCTCGGCCCCCCACCCAATTAAAGCCATAAACACTGGTATCATGGGCGCCGACAAGATAAACAATAAGGCCACTATCCAATCTGTGGGCAATACAGCCAGCGTAAAGATGAGAGGTAACACCCCGGCGGCATACATGGCAGGCAAGAAGTTGCGCAAATACCCATCCAAGGCCTCTATATGCTCAACCAACAAGGCCGCCAACTCTCCCGAGGGCTGTTGACGCGTCCAGGCCGGCCCCCGCCGTAACATCTGGGCAAAGATTTGCGCCCGCAATTGCTCTTTGATTTGCTCAACGGCACGACTGGCCGAGCGCTGCCCCGACCAACTCAGTAAGGCTCGGATCACAATAAGCGCCGCAACCCCCCCTATCGCCCCCCCCAAAGTACCCATGGGCTGCTCTAAACGGATGGCGGCATCCAGTACCTGTGCGAGTAAATAAGCCTGCGCAATAAAAAGTACACCGACTATTACGGGCGCTAGCAATGCCCACCCCATCGGGCGTGGGCAGCGGCGCCATAAGCCAGCCAACCAGCGGCGCTGACTGGCAGGGGTTTTGACCATTTCAGTTGCTGCTCTCATCGTTGCCTATTTGTATGCCTGTTCTCATTAATCTGACCCCGCCCATTGTATTTCAAATCTGCTATTGATATGTTTTTCCCCCTCTTGATATATTTTCCCCCCTTGTATTGATGTATGGCTACAATAAATAGGATCTGGTCTTATACTTAATGCTATGTCCACCATCGATTATCTCGCCTCAGCGCGGCGTACTTTTGATATAGAGATTTCTGCTTTGCAGGCGCTCAAAGACAGTCTGGGCGCTGCCTTTACCGAGGCGGTGCAACGCCTGCTCGCCTGTCGCGGGCGTGTGGTGGTCACCGGCATAGGTAAATCAGGGCATATTGGCCGCAAAATAGCTGCTACCTTTGCATCCACCGGCACACCTGCTTTTTTTATGCATGCCGCCGAAGCCTTGCATGGCGATCTGGGCATGATCACTGCCGATGACCTGATTATTGCGATTTCCTATTCAGGAACCGCCCAAGAACTCATTACCATCCTCAATATTGCCCAGCGCATAGACACCCCTTTTATCGCGATTACCGGCCACCCTCAATCCGAGCTGGCCCGCAATGCCACTGTACATCTTGATGTGCACGTAGAAAAAGAGGCCTGCCCGCTCAACCTGGCCCCCACGGCCAGCACCACCGCCACATTGGTGCTCGGCGACGCACTGGCAGTGGCCTGCCTACAGGCCAAGGGATTCACAGAGCAGGATTTTGCACGCTCTCATCCGGGCGGTGCGCTGGGCCGCCGTCTGCTCACCTTTGTACGCGATGTGATGCGCCAAGGCCAGGATCTACCCATTGTGCCACTGGGCACCCTGATCCCCGATGCCTTGACCGAGATGTCCGCTAAAGGGATGGGCATGACCATCGTGGTCGATGCTCAAAATCACCCTGTGGGCATATTTACCGATGGCGATCTACGGCGTATCATCGCCAAAGAAGGTAATGTCCGCCACATCAGTGTCGAGACTGGCATGACGCGCCATCCCAAACACGTTGCGGCAGATGATTTGGCCACCAAGGCCGCTGCCTTAATGGACAACCTACGTATTAATCAATTATTAGTGCTGGATGAGAATGGCGCAGTGATTGGTGCCTTGCATATGCACGATCTTTTAGCCGCTAAGGTTATCTGACCCTCGAGGTGAAACCAGCTATTTTTTATATTTAATACCATGCTTAAGAACACTCCTCCCCATCCTATAGAGTCCGTACTTTTGGCCCCTCTGACAGAAGAGGTGGTCAAACGTTTGCAAGCCATTCGCCTGATGGCCTTTGATGTGGACGGTGTCCTCACCGATGGCCGCCTCTGGTACGGCGATCAAGGCGAGGTTTTCAAAAGCTTTCATGCCCTGGATGGCCACGGGCTACGCTTACTCAAAGAATGCGGTATTACAGTGGCCCTCATCACGGGGCGCGAGAGTGCCATTGTCACACGACGGGCCAGTGAGCTGGGCATCGCTGAGGTCCACCAAAACGTCCGTGACAAGCTTAGCTGCCTCAAAGAGATTGCCAAGGAGCGCAACCTCACCCTAGATCAGGTGGGCTATATGGGTGATGACCTCATTGATATCACCGCCATGCGCCAGGTCGGGTTTGCGGCGAGCGTGCCCAATGCCCCTCATTACATTACGCAGCTCGCACACTGGGTGGCCCACTTAGCAGGAGGCTCAGGCGCTGCGCGCGAGTGCTGCGATTTAATCTTGGCAGCCCAAGGCTATTTAGGCAATTACTTCGCAGCCGATAACCCCACAGGCCTGACAGGTGTCATACAATAAGCCATGCGTGATCGCCTTCCTTCTCTCATCACCGTTGCCTTGCTGATTACCCTGGTGGCGGGTACTTGGTGGTCTGCGCATTACACCATGAGCACCATTGAAATCGATCCCCCGCGCAAGCTCACGCACGAGCCAGATGCTTGGGCGGACGACTTTATCATGTTGCGCACAGACTCAGACGGTGCAGCCATCAACCGACTCGAAGGCGATTATTTCGAGCACTACCCCGATGATGACTCTTATTTTATCGTCGAGGCCGTCGCCACTGGCATCCGCCCCGATCGCCCCATCACCATCGGGCGTTCTGACGAGGCCGTGATGGATGATGACGGGGCCCGTATTACCATGCAAGGCAACGCACATGTTCACCGCGTCCCCACCCAAGACCGTGCCGCTTTGGATATTTATAGTGATGTGCTGGTTATCTTTCCAGACGATGATGTTGTTGAAACTGATGAACCTGCTCATATCGTGGATGGGCGCTCTACCCTAGATGGGATAGGCATGCACTATGCCAACGCGACTCGCCAACTACAGGTCTTTTCAGCTTCTAACGTCAAACTCTCTGGCCAGGATCGCCAAGAACGCCGCACTCAAAAACAACAAGAGGACACCCAACCATGACCCCCGCCCGCCTTTCTTTATTTTGGCTACCTTTTGTGGCGATCCTCAGCCTGTGGTTCAGCCTGCCCTTGGCCGCCCAAACCACCGAGGAACCCGAACCCGATACCATTGTTATTTCAGACACGCTACACCACGATGACGTCGAACGCTTGAGCACCTTTACCGGCGATGTGGTCATGACCCGCGGACAGTTGGTACTGCATTCCGATCGCCTGGACCTTTCCGAGGACGAGGACGGCTTTCAATACGGCGTGGCCACCCTAAAAACCAGTGATAGGGTCCGCGTCCGCCAAGAAAATCCTGAGGATTTTGAAATCATTCGAGGCGAAGGACTACGCGCCGAATGGGACGGCAAAGCCGAGGAGCTCGAACTGATTGGCCAAGCCATCATCACACGTTATGTTTGTGGAAAACCCGTGGATGAGGTGCGCGGAGAGCGCGTCATTTATTATCAGAAAACAGATACTTACGAAGCCTTTAGCGGGCCCGAATCATCCGCTGATGATCGCCGCGTACGCTCGGTTGTCCGCCCGCGAGGCGTCGCTGACAAAGCCATTGAAGAGTGCCGTGAACAACAGTCTAAACAATAATCCGCAACCCCAAACATCTGCCCGCGATCAATCTGGCCCACAGCGCCACTCGGGCTCTTTGCAGGCCATCGGCCTGAGCAAATACTACGGCCGTCGACAGGTCGTCAAAGACGTCTCGATGCAGGTCAATAGTGGCGAGGTGGTTGGCCTTTTGGGGCCTAATGGCGCGGGTAAAACCACTAGTTTTTATATGATTGTGGGGATTGTTCCTGCGGATGCCGGACGTATAGAAATTGACGATACCCCCATTACCACCCTGCCCATTCACAAACGTTCGCGCATGGGATTGTCTTATCTGCCTCAGGATGCTTCGGTATTTAGGCGTCTCAATGTGGAAAGCAATATTCGCGCGGTGCTAGAGCTTCAGGTTGACGAACACGGCCGGCGCATCAAAAAAGCTCAAATACAAGAGCAACTGGAACACCTGCTTGAAGAACTACAAATCACCCATATCCGTAAAAATACGGCGGTTTCGCTCTCAGGGGGAGAGCGACGACGCGTAGAAATTGCGCGCGCACTGGCCACACAACCCCGTTTTATCCTGCTCGATGAGCCTTTTGCAGGGGTGGATCCCATTGCCGTTATTGAAATTCAGCGTATCGTGCAGTTTCTCAAATCGCGCAATATTGGTGTGCTCATTACCGACCACAACGTACGCGAGACATTGGGCATCTGTGATCGGGCCTACATCATCAGTGATGGTGCGGTACTGACCAGTGGTCACCCAGAGGATATCGTCAAAAACCCCGAAGTACGCAAGGTTTACCTCGGTGAACATTTCCGCATGTAAAACCCTCATGCAGGAGTCATCGGGCTTATGTATACTGAACTTAGAAGCTTCTCCGCGGCAGTGCATTTTGCCTGCCTTCATCACTACAACAAGGAGCGTTCTATGAACATTAGCATTACTGGCCGCAGTGTAGAGGTAACCCCCGAAATTCGCAGCTATGTTGAGAGCAAAATCGGCAAGATTTCGCGCTTTTTCGACAGTGTGGTCGATGCTCAGGTTATCCTATCGGTCAAACGGGTTGAGCACATCGCCGAGGTCACACTGCGCCTACCCGGCAAGGACATCCATAGTCAGGCGACGGCAGAGTCTATGCTTGCTGCCATTGATCTACTCGCTGACAAACTAGAACGCCAGGTGGTCAAACACAAGGGCAAACAACAAAACCACGGCCATGAGTCCCACAAACGGATGGAGGTTCCTAGTCCTTAGCCTTTATTGGCTTTCGGTTGCATGAAAACACCAAAATAATTAACCAGCCAATCAATAAAGCCCCCAAACCTCATCGGGGGCTTTATTATTTCCCTTATTCGTATAAAAATGAATACTCTAACTAACTGCTTCGTCAACATCCGTTGTATCTATGAGCTTACTGTCGCGCATCTTGCCCCCTTCTAATATCGTTCTTGATATTCTTGCTACCAGCAAAAAACGTGCTTTTGAACAAGCAGGCCTACTCTTTGAAAATAACCAAGGCATCGCCCGCAACGCGGTATTCCACAGTTTGATCTCTCGCGAACGGCTCGGCTCTACAGCACTGGGACATCAGGTGGCGGTCCCACATGGCCGTATTAAAGACCTCAAAGACCCTATTGGTGCCTTCATGCGTCTGAGCGAGCCCATCCGTTTCGACATCAGTGATGGGCGCACCGCTAATCTGCTTTTCTTTTTACTCGTGCCTGAGCACGCAACCCAAATCCATCTGGATTTATTGGCCGAGATCGCCCAACTGATGTCTGATAGCAGCTTGCGCGAGCAACTCCAACAAGAAACCGATCCGATTGCTATCCATCATTTACTCACCCAAACTGAACTCTAGTCCGCTCCCATGCTTTCCATCGCCACCCTCGTCGCCGATAACCAGGAACGCCTCAAGCTGCAATGGCTCGCCGCCCAAGCACGCGCCCAACACATCACCCTCGCCGACGGCATGGCAGCCGATCTCATCGGACACCTCAACCTCATCCACCCCGCCCGTATTCAAGTTTTGGGCAACGAAGAGCTCGCCTACTACACGCGATTCGATACCAAAAGACGTCAAGTCCATATTGAGGATCTCATTAAAAGCGGTGTCCCCGCCATCATCATTGCCAGCGGCAATAACGCCCCGCAAAGCCTCCTGCAAGCCTGCATGGAAAACGATATTCCGCTTTTATGCAGTGCCTTGGACTCCGCTGAGGTCATTGATATTTTACGGGTCTATCTGGCCCGCCGTTTAGCGCCCAAAACACTGATGCATGGGGTCTTTTTAGATGTGTTGGGGTTGGGCGTTCTCATTACCGGGGCCTCTGGTTTAGGTAAAAGCGAATTGGCGCTTGAGCTGATTTCACGAGGGCATGGGTTGGTTGCTGATGATGCTGTCGAGCTACTGCGCACCGCACCCAGTGTGATTGAGGGCCAATGCCCCGAGCTACTGCAAAACCTACTTGAAGTCCGCGGTATTGGCTTGCTGGACATTCGTACCATCTTTGGCGAGACCTCAGTACGCCGCAAAATGGCGCTGCGCTTGATTGTCCATCTGACCCAAGAAAAACCCGAAAACTTTGAACGTCTACCCATCGCCCCCCAGTATCAGAGTATTTTAAGCGTCCCCATTCGTCGGGTGAGCCTGCCCGTGGTCGCAGGCCGTAACCTCTCGGTGTTAGTCGAGGCAGCCGTACGAAATACCATCTTGAATTTGCGCGGCATTGATACGACACGTGAATTTATTGAGCGTCAAACTCAGGCCATCGCGGCCAGCCGCTCAAACGAAGGCCCTAGCAACGACTCACACTGAGGCGCACTGCCGTCGCGAGGGGCTGGCGATTTAACGAGGTACTTTCCATCCGATGCAGACAGTCTATATAATGTTTGCATGCACAAAATTATTTTACTGACTGGCATTTCCGGAGCAGGTAAATCAGTGGCCCTTAATCTTCTCGAGGATACCGGGTTTACTTGTGTGGATAATTTGCCCGTGCGCTTTCTCGAAGAGTTCCTCGATCACGCCTTAAACAAAGGCGTCGAACGGGTGGCGGTGGCCATTGATGCCCGTACACCCGATGACCTCAACGATCTTCCCAATGTGTTGCACCGCCTGCGCGAGCTGGGCTTGGCATTGCGTGTTATTTTTCTGGACGCGAGTGACCACACCCTCAAGCAGCGCTATTCTGAATCACGCCGTCGACACCCGCTCACTGATCGGTTACGCGCCCAGGGCGACTCTCCATCACTGAGCACATGCATACAGACCGAGCGCGAGCTGCTGGCCCCACTACGCGAGACCGAATACCTCATTGACACCACTGACCTCACCCCGGGTCAATTGCGTGCCTGGGTACGCGATATTGTCCAAGCGGACCGTGCGCCTTTGGTGCTGACCTTTGAGTCTTTTGCCTACAAACGTGCGGTGCCGAGAGATGCTGACTTGGTCTTTGATGTGCGCTGCCTCCCCAACCCGCACTACGATCCCGAGCTCCGCGACCTCACCGGTAAAGACGAGGCCGTTGCCGAGTGGCTCAGCCGCTTTGGCAGCGTACAGAGCCTCATTGATGATATTGCCCAGTTTGTCAAACGCTGGCTACCGCTGTACATTCAAGACACACGCAATTATTTAACCGTTGCCATTGGCTGTACAGGCGGCCAACACCGTTCAGTCTACGTCACCGAGCAGCTCGCACGTATCTTTGCTGATCACCAACCGCTGCTCGTCCGGCACCGCAACCAACCCCCCGAGCAAACCTGATAGTCTTTATAGATGCCATGAAAAAGTCTTTCCCGAGTATCACTACCTGGTTGATGCTTTTAGCCCTGACCATGATTCTGGCAGGCTGCGCAGGATCTTCTGCCAAACGCGGCGGCGGCTACTACAAAGACGATGGACCCATGGCCAATGCACCCAAAGACTTACACCTCATCCCTGATGCCACCCCCCGCATCGAGCCCTTTGCACAATCTAATTTGCGCCCTTATCAGGTGATGGGCATGCGCTTTGAGCCTATCCGAGACAGCCGCCCATTTAGCCAAACGGGCACGGCTTCTTGGTATGGCAAAAAATTTCATGGCAATACCACGGCCAACGGTGAACGCTACGACATGTACGCGATGACGGCAGCGCATCCTACGCTGCCCCTGCCCAGTTATGCACGGGTTACGCGTTTAGACAATAATAAAAGCATCATCGTGCGCATCAACGATCGCGGCCCCTTTCATAGCCAGCGCATTATTGACCTCTCGTATGCCGCCGCCTCAAAATTAGACATGATCGGCCCGGGCCACGCCAAAGTACGGGTAGAGGCCATCACCCATGACGATATTCGGGCCGGGCGCTACCAACAAGACGCACCCGCCGAGCAGAAAAAGGCCTTTGCTCGCGCTGATCAAGACACCCCCAAACAGTCCTCGCCAGAGCGCAGCCCCAGTGCTGATCCGCTCAGTGAGTTTATCGCTAGCCAAGAACGGCTTGGTCAACAAACAGCCTTGCAAGACAATAGCGCTCAATCACAAGCAGCGGATCAGCCCGCGCGCCAGGACGGCTTCTTTTTGCAATTTGGGGCATTTAGCTCACGTCAAACGGCCGATAAGCTCGCCCAGCAACTTAATAACGACCTAGCACAGGACTACAATCAGCCCGTGCATATCAATAACCATCAAAATTTCTACAGAGTGCGTCTCGGCCCCTTTAATTCACGCACTGAAGCGGCCAATGCCGCAACCAAGGTGCAACAGGTCACCGGCCAATCCACTCAAATCACCTACGAGGACTGATACCTCCTCGCGCACTAGGATATAAACAACCACGGGAAAAATAGCGCACTGGGGCATGGCACGCTTTAAGCGGGCCTTATACTAGTGATCCGAGGTATTGGCATCGCGCAGGCGTAACGCACAGTCATACAATAATTGCCTGCTCAGACCCGTGACCTGCATCGCCATCCGAACTGCATCACGCACTGACATCTGAGTGAGCAAGACGGTCAGCCACCGCTCAGTCTGCGCATCGACACCGGTGTCTTCTGATTGGGCAGCGGGGTGAATAATCAACGCAAACTCACCGCGCATCCGATCGGCATCCGCTTGAACCCAATCACGCATCTCGACCAAGGCGGCCGTATGCACCTGCTCAAAGCGCTTGGTCAGCTCACGGCAGAGGGTCAGCTCGCGATCGGGGCCGCAGATCAGTAATAAATCCTCTAAGCTCTGTTTCAATCGATGCGGGCTTTCATAAAACACTACTGGCAGCTTTTGCGATGCCCATTGTTCAAACCATTTTTGACGGGCGCCTTTTTTATGAGGACTAAAACCAGCAAACACATAAGCCGGCTGGGCACCCGAGGTCACCCCGCTGGCCATCAAGGCGGTGGTCACCGCCGATGGCCCTGGAATGGGCAGCACCTGCAGCCCTGCTTGACGTACCTCATGGACCACACGCCCGCCCGGATCACTGATGGCCGGGGCACCGGCATCGGAAATCAACGCCACTCGTTGACCCTGCTGCAGCTGTTCAATCAAGATGGCCGCTGCCTGCGCCTCATTGTGGCGATGCAACGCCCGCACCGGCGTACGCACCCCCCAGGCCTCTAATAAGGGCCGCGCGGTACGGGTGTCTTCGGCTGCAATCACATCTGCCCGCACCAAGGCCTGCCAAGCACGCAACCCCAAATCACCCAAATTACCGATGGGTGTCGCCACCACATACAAGCAATGGGTCGGCCATTGCTGCTGATTCAACCGCTCTACTACTGACTCTAAAACCCCTATTGGCACCATGGCAAAAAAGACCCCTTTGAAAAATAAACATCATCCCACCGCCGCTCAGCCCACTGACTACGGCTGGCGATACAGCCACCTACGCGCACAACAGGCGCAGATCAAACAATTACAATCGTTGCGCAAAAGACAACGCCAACCCTTAGCCAGGGTCAACACTAGGGCCCCCGCTGACGCACCCAAAGGCTCGCCAACACAACGTGTGGGACAGCACTTTGAACAGCGAGCGGCGCAGTTTTTACGCCGCCAAGGCTATCAAATATTGACGCAGCAACTGCGCTACCCCTACGGAGAAATCGATCTCGTGGCCTGGGCCGATCCCTATCTGGTGTTAGTAGAGGTCCGTCACCGGGCCTGTGCGCATTACGGGGGCGCACTGAGCAGCATCAACGGGCAAAAAAGACAGCGGCTGCGACGCGCGGCGCTACACACCTACCAAGCGTACCAAAAAGCACTGCGCCGTCGGGATTTATTATTACGCTTGGACGTCATCGCCTTTGAGGGGCAACGACTCCACTGGCTACCCAATGCAATCTCTTACGAGTAGATACCTCCCTAAAAATAGACACGCGTTAAAATAGAGGTTTTCGCAGTTATTGATTAAACTTGTAGCACCGAGGCAGCTGCATCGGTTCCCGGGCTTGCGGGTTAAACGCCCCCGTTTTTCATTTTTACCAGACAATTTCGCTATGGATCTCACTGCTCATATGCACGCCCATTTCATGGACAGTGCCCAATCGCTCCAAGAAAGCGCCCAAGAGCTTACAGAGCCTTTGACTGCCGCAGTCGAACTGCTCTTTGCCACCCTGACCAATAATGGCAAGATTCTTGCTTGTGGCAATGGCGGCTCGGCCGCAGATGCCCAACATTTTATTGCCGAACTGGTGGGGCGCTTTGAGCGCGAGCGCCTGCCCTTGGCCGGCATCGCCCTCAATACAGACACCTCTATTCTCACTGCCGTTGGCAATGACTATGGCTACGATGCGGTATTCGAGCGTCAGGTCAGCGCCCTGGGTCAAACGGGTGATATCTTGGTCGCCATCAGCACCAGCGGCAACTCAGAAAACGTCTTGCGCGCTATCCAGGTGGCCCACGAGCGCGACATGGTGGTCATTGCCCTGACCGGTAATGATGGCGGTAAAATCGCCTCTGCCCTGGCCAGCACAGACATCCATCTCTGTGTGCCCCATCATCGCACCATGCGCATCCAAGAGGTCCATATTGTCCTGCTCCACGCCATGTGTGACGGTATTGATACCCTATTACTCGGAGAACCCCTATGATCAACCGCCAACTTTTTCTCAAGCCTGTGGCCATTTTGCTCTGCCTCTTTATGATGACGGGCCTTTTAACGGCCTGCGCACCTGTTTTAATTGGCGGCGCAGCCACCACCACGGCGGTGGTTGCTGTTGATCGACGCACCACTGGGGAACAAGTCGAGGATAAATCAATCCAACTAAAAGCAAGCAGCGAGGCCAGAAAAATACTGGACGAAGGCCCCGGTCGTGTCAACGTTCACTCATATGCCGGTCGCGTCCTATTGACTGGGGATGTCCCCAGCGAAGAGGACCGCACTAAAATTGTCGAGCAGGTGTCACGCATCGACAAGGTCGTCCAGGTCATTGATCGGCTTCGCGTCGGTGAGCCCACAGAGATTGGAGTCCGCTCTAATGATACTTGGATCACCACCAAGGCCCTCTCTAACCTGATTAACACCAAAGGAGTGCCCACACGCACCATGAATGTCACCACCGAGCGTGGCGTCGTTTACCTACAAGGGCGTGTCACCTCCGAAGAAGGCGAGCGGGCCGCCAAAGTCGCTGCCGGTGTGCCTGGGGTCAAAGAGGTGGTCAAGCTCTTTGAGGACATCAAACTCGATGATCTCAAAGAAGATGGCACCATCAAAGAGGATTTTGCCGAAAAAAGCCAAGGTAAAACCTCAGAGCCTGCCCCACGCGTTGAACCCGAGGCCATCCCGGTGCAATGATCGATTCGCCCATGAGTAGCTCTGTTTAAACCATGAAACATATATTACGTATCTTTGCCCTGCTCTTTATCAGCCTGAGCCTAACCGCCTGTGATGATCTGTTTTCCGATGAAAACACAGCCCCTAATGTGAGCTTCCAAGACCTCAAAGGAGTACGTCACGAGCTCAATGACTTTAGAGACAAAGTGGTTTTAGTCAAATTTTGGACCACCGATTGCACCACCTGCATCGCCCAAATGCCAGACAATATCGCTTATCAAGAGGAATACGGGCCGCAGGGCTTTGACATCATTGCCATTGCGCTCAAACATGATCCCATTGATTATGTCCGCAATTTTACCGAAAGCCGCCAGCTACCTTTTATAGTGGCCAGTGACACAGATGGTGAAATTGCCAAGGCCTTTGGAGATGTCCGCATGACGCCGACCGCTTTTCTGATTGACAAAAAGGGGCGCATTTTAAAGCGTTACCTCGGCCTCTACGACAAAGATGCGTTTAGAGAAAACGTAGAAAAGGCGCTCCGTGGTTAACTCCTAAGACAGCCGACACAGTATCTGCTAGTCTAATGAGAGTCTAACCACATTGAGACCGACAAAAATAGAATGATGAGTACCTCTAATAACGCCCCTTATTCTGCCTCTCTCAAGGCAGAAATACTTTCCGAAGCCCTGCCTTATATTCGGCAGTTTCACGGCCGTACAGTCGTTGTTAAATATGGCGGCAATGCCATGACGGATGAGCAGCTACAACGTAGTTTTGCCCATGATGTTGTGCTGCTCAAGCTCGTTGGGCTCAAACCCGTTGTGGTGCACGGAGGCGGCCCACAAATTAACGAGGCTTTGCGCCGGGTGGGCAAAGAGGGCAACTTTATACAAGGCATGCGGGTCACCGACGCTGAGACCATGAAGGTCGTCGAGTGGGTGCTGGGCGGTCAGGTGCAGCAGGACATCGTCATGATGATCAACGAGGCCGGGGGCAAGGCCGTTGGCCTCACTGGCAAGGATGGCTGCCTGATGCAGGTCCACAAAAAGCTGCTGCCCGACCAAGACAACCCTGACAAAATGATCGATATTGGTTTTGTAGGGGAAATCACGCGCATCGAGCCTGCCGTTGTCCGCTCTTTACAGGCAGGTGAGTTTATCCCCATTATTTCTTCTATTGGGTATGGCGAGGATGGCAAAGCCTACAACATCAACGCAGATGTGGTGGCCGGCAAAATGGCCCAAGTCCTCGGCGCAGAAAAGCTGGTCATGCTCACCAACACTCCAGGAGTATTAGACAAGCAGGGCAACCTCTTGCGTCGCCTGTCAGCGCAAAATATTGATGAGCTCTTTGCTGATGGTACGATTTCTGGTGGGATGCTCCCTAAAATCTCGTCTGCCTTAGACGCCGCTCGCTATGGGGTCAACTCAGTGCATATCATTGATGGGCGCGTGCCGCACTCTTTACTGTTAGAAATACTCACTGACGAGGGGGTGGGTACCCTGATTAGCGCACACTAAAGCAGTCGCTCAGGCATACCCCCCCTACTAAAAGCGCAGCACAGCTTAGCCTATGTGGCCTCAGAGTCTACGCTACCAAAATCTCATCGCCTTGCGTCCAGATCACTCCCATCCTATCTGGCTTTTTGATCTGGACAATACTCTGCATGATGCCTCTAAAGGTATTTTTGACCAAATCCATCGCTGCATGATCAAGGCCATCCAAGATCTGCTCGATGTAGATACCGCGCATGCCGACCGATTGCGCGTTGATTATTGGCGCCGTTACGGGGCCACCCTCTTGGGGATGGTCCGCCATCACCAAATCTGCCCCCACGAGTTCCTAGCCCGCGCTCATGACTTTGATGTGACGGCCTATATTCACCATGAGCCCGGTCTAGATGCCGCCTTGGCCCGACTGCCTGGACAAAAGATCATCCTCACCAATGCCCCCTTGCAATATGCGCGCACCGTCCTGTACGGGGTTGGTATCCACCGCCACTTTCAAAAAATCCTGAGCATCGAGAGCATGCAGCGGGCACTTTATTTTCGCCCCAAACCTTCGTTGGCGCTCATGCAGCAAACACTAGCACGGCTGCAGATCCACCCTGCGCAATGCCTGTTTATAGACGATACCCGCATCAATTTAAAAAGTGCCGCACAGTTGGGCATTCGCACGATATTATTCGCCCACCCAGAAACTCCTGGCAATCGGCGCTGGATGGGGCGCCCACCCTACGTGAATCTCAGCGTGCGTAGCATCCGCGAGCTCAGCCAACGCGCTCACGAACTACTCTGAGCCGCCCGCCGTCATCTTGATTCGGATAGATTAGGAGATGGGTTCTTTGCCGCCTCGGCCAGACCCTGCCACTCGGGTGCCGGCAACTCAACCCCAGCATGCGCCAAAATACGCAGCACTGAATGATCGATTAATTCTTGTACATTTTGCGGGTGAAAATAAAAAGCCGGTAAAGGCGGAAACACGACAGCACCCATTTCGGTTGCTGCTGTCATATTGCGTAAATGAGCGAGATTAAAAGGTGTCTCACGCACCACCAAGACCAACTTGCGGCGCTCTTTTAAAGTCACATCTGCCGCGCGCGTGATTAAATTATCGGCCAGCCCATGCGCGATAGAAGCCAGGCTGCGCATCGAGCACGGCGCCACCACCATGGCATCAATGGGGAAACTGCCACTGGCCAAGGTCGAACCAATATCTTTAAAGGCATGCACCGTATCGGCCAACGCTCGAATCTCATCACGGCTGCGCGCAAGCTCGTGTTGTATGTTGAGCCATCCCGCCGGCGAAATGACCAGATGCGTTTCTACCTCTGGTTGGTCCTGCAAGAGCTCTAAACAACGAACGCCATAACAGGCACCGGTAGCACCTGTTATGGCGATGACAATTCGTCGTTGCCGCGGTGAATTACTCGTCAGTGAGGATTTTTTCATCACGCAGCATTTTTTCTAGCTCACCATTTTCGAACATCTCGGCCATAATGTCCGAGCCACCCAAAAACTCGCCATTGAGATACAGCTGGGGAATGGTGGGCCAGCTGGAATAAACCTTGATGCCCTCACGCACCTCGTTATCATCTAGCACATTGATGGTGACTACCTCTTTGAGCCCCACAGCGCGCAAAATTTGCACGGCACGAGCAGAAAACCCGCACTGAGGCATCTGCGCGGTGCCTTTCATAAATAAGACAACGGGATGCTCTTTGACAGTTTCATCAATAAAAGTCTGAACTTCGCTCATTTTGCTCTCTCATAAATTAATTGTACCGCCCGAAATACGCGGGATTGATGCTAAATCATGAATGCTACGTACCTCGGAAAAACCTTCTTTTAGCATTAATTCTCGCACGGCTTGGTGCTGATTCCAACCATGCTCCACCCACAATGCACCCTCTGATCGCAAAAACTGCGGTGCACCCGCGATGATGGCCTGCAAAAATTGTAAACCATCCTGACCATCGGTGAGTGCTTGGGTGGGCTCGGCACGTAGGTCACCCTGTGCCAAATGCACATCAGCAGCGGCTATATACGGTGGATTGGAAACAATGACATCAAAAGTATCCTGTGCCGACAAGGCATCGTACCAACTGCCTTGTAAAAAATCGATGTTCCCACCACAGAGGGTGCGGGCATTCTTTTTTGCCCAAGACAGCGCGGTGGGACAGACATCAGTGGCCACCACAGTGGCTTGCGGACACTCCAGAGCCAGGGATATCGCCACGATACCGCTGCCGGTGCCCAGATCTAAAATACGCGGATGCTGAAAACGCGGCAACACATTTTGAAGTACGTGGGTCACTAAGATCTCGGTCTCAGGACGCGGAATCAACACCCCGGGCCCCACCTCAAAACGATGCCCCATAAACTCGCGCCACCCCAGTAAATAAGCCATGGGCGTGCCCTCGAGACGCCGGGCTTGTAAATCATGATAGTGCTGCCAATCGGCAGCAGCAATAGGATCCCGATCGTGGGCAATCAACCAAGCCCGTGATACTCCAAGAACATGCCCCCAAAGCATATGCTGCTCTAATAAGGGCAATGGGCTTTGTCTTTGCGCCTGCTGAATGGTCTGGAGGGGCGAGGTCATCGCTGCGGCTTAGCCCTCGGCCAAGGCCGCCAACTGAGCGGCCTGATGCTCATTGAGCAGTGCTTGTACCAACTCGTCTAAATCACCCTCCATGACCAAATTAAGCTTGTGCATGGTCAGATTGATACGGTGATCGGTGATGCGCCCTTGAGGAAAATTATAGGTGCGGATACGCTCTGAACGGTCTCCTGTTCCCACTAAACTCTTGCGCTGTTCGGCCTCTTGTGCCTGCATTTCTTGGACCTGTTGATCCTTGAGGCGAGCGGCCAGCACCTTCATGGCCTTTTCTCGGTTGCGGTGCTGCGAGCGGTCATCCTGACACTCGACCACCACCCCCGTTGGCAAGTGCGTAATACGCACCGCTGAATCTGTCTTGTTAACGTGCTGCCCACCCGCACCACTGGCCCTAAAGGTATCTACCCGCAAATCCGCTGGATTGATCTCGATCTCATCGAGCTCGTCTGCCTCGGGCATGACCGCCACCGTGCACGTCGAGGTATGGACTCGGCCTTGGGCCTCGGTCTCGGGCACACGTTGCACCCGATGGGTACCCGATTCAAATTTTAAGCGCTCATACACCCCATCGCCATCAATACGCGCAATCACCTCTTTGTAACCCCCGATCTCGGAAGCACTGGTAGAAACAATCTCAACCTGCCAGCGATTATTTTCAGCATAGCGGGTATACATGCGCAGCAAATCGCCCGCAAACAAAGCGCTCTCATCGCCGCCTGCCCCTGCTCGGATTTCTAGATACACCCCACGTTCATCATCAGGGTCCTTGGGCAACAACAAAATCTGCAACTCAGACTCGAGCGCCTCAAGACGATCTTTGGTGGTCTGGTATTCTTCTTCGCCCAGCTCTTTGAGCTCGGGATCACGCAGCATCTCTTGGGCAGTGAGCATGTCTTGCTCGGTATCTACATAGGACTGAAAACTCGTCACTACGGGCTCAATCTCGGCCCGCTCACGAGATAACCGAGTAAAATTATCCATATCAGCGGTTGCATCGGGATCCGATAACAACGCATCGATTTCAATCAATCGATGCGACAGCTGCTCCAAACGATTGCGCATGGATTCTTTCATGAGAATTTTTTCCTTGGTATCGGGGAAAAGCAAAAAACAGAACCGGCCAGTGCAGGCCTATCACCCAGTATAAAAACAAATCAACGCTAAGAACGTCGACGCTGTGTAGTGGGTAACAACTCGGGCAAAACCTGCAATAAAGTATCGCGCTGCTCGCCCTGACTATTTTTTAATGTTGTTAGGGGACCGTGTAAAAAGCGCTGACTCAGGGTGTGGCTCAACCACTGTAACACCTCGGCGGGATCATCCCCACGGGCCAGCATCCGCTGTGCACGTTGTAAATCATGTTGTGTCACCTGCTCGGCCCGCTCTTGGACATCGACCAAGGTCGGCACCAGCGCGCGGTTTTCTAGCCACTGCATAAAATGCTGCACCTGATTATCGATGATGCTCTCGGCCTGCAACACCGCTGCCTGGCGTGCATCGCTGGCCTTTTGCACAATACCCGCCAAATCATCTACCGAATACAGGTACACATCAGAAAGACGGGCGACCTCGGACTCGATATCGCGTGGCACTGCCAAATCCACCATCACCATAGGACGATGACGGCGGGCTTTGATGGCGCGCTCGACCATGCCCAGCCCCAAAATGGGCAAAGTACTGGCGGTAGAAGACACCACCACATCGTAGTTCTCGATCTCGTCTGGCAAGTCTGCCAAACGCATGGTATTGGCATGGAAACGCGATGCCAGGGTCTCGGCGCGCTCGCGGGTGCGATTGGCCACCACCATTTTCTTGGGTTTTTTAGTGGCAAAATGCGCCGCACATAGTTCGATCATTTCGCCGGCGCCAATAAACAGCACATTGGTCTCGCCCAAATTCCCAAAGACGCGTTCGGCTAAACGCACCGCTGCCGCCGCCATGGATACCGAATGGGCCCCAATCGCCGTCTGCGTACGGACTGTTTTGGCCACAGAAAAGGTTTGCTGAAACAACTGATGCAGCAACGTACCCAGCGCCCCAGCCTCGTTGGCCGCACGCATTGCATCCTTCATCTGGCCGAGAATCTGGGGCTCACCCAAAACCATGGAATCTAGCCCACTGGCCACACGAAAAGCATGCCGCACGGCCTTGTTGCGCTCGTATCGATATAAATGAGGGGTTAAATCAGTGGCACGAACGCGATTAAACTCGGCCATCCATTGCGGTAAATGCTCGACCACGTAGGGCTCGGCCGCACAGTAAATCTCGGTGCGGTTACAGGTCGAGAGAATCGCCGCCTCACTCACAGAGGTACCGAACGTCGAGCGTAAAGCATCCAGCGCCGGGCGCACGACATTCATGGGAAAAGCCACACGCTCACGCACCTCTACCGGTGCAGAGACATGATTTAAACCAAAAGTGAGGACATCTAAAGTCATAAAGAGAAACAAAAAAGAGCTGACAGGGTGTTACCGTGCCCCACCCCAAAAAAGCGCTGATAAACAATGGACTATGCCAGCACGTGCATGCAGTATTATAATACGCGAGGCATAAATATTGAAATGCATAAAGGATTTAAATAAGTTTTTTTAAAAATAATCAATGGCCCAAAAAAATCATATGCCCCAAAATTGCCGCCTCAGTACAGCAAAACCACGGCTTTTTTAAATAGGGCTGGATTTTTAATAAAAGTTTGTGTTATAGTTACGTTTTTGGCCGTGGCCTTGTAGCTCAGTTGGTAGAGCAGAGGATTGAAAATCCTTGTGTCGGTGGTTCGATTCCGCCCAAGGCCACCACCCATCTTTTTGACACTGATTGTTGCTGCCCTTGCCTTGCAAGGGTTTTTTTATGCCCAAAATCTGTCGTGCATGGATGGGATTGCGGCCTAAAAACGCGTTGGCTTAACCCTGCTGTTTCACCCTCTGCGAGACAGGCCGCCCGCGTAACACCTTAGGTATTTTCCTCTCTATGGATCTTGCGGTCATGGTGTTGCTGCTCAATTTGCTTACGAATATCGCGGCGAATTTTACCCTCTTGAAACCGTCTTTTCTCTTCGGCCGTTGACGGCTCGAGTGGCGGCACCGCTGTGGGCCGTTGGTTTTCATCCACAGCCACCATCGTAAAAAAACAACTGTTCACATGCCGCACCACTCGTTTTTGGATGTCTTCGGCAATGACCTTGATCCCCACCTCCATGGATGAGGTCCCTGTATAGTTAACGCTGGCCAAAAAAGTCACTAACTCACCCACATGAATGGGCTGCCTAAACGTGACCTGATCAACACTCAGCGTCACCACATAGCTTTTGGCATAACGACTCGCACAGGCATAGGCCACCTGGTCTAATAATTTAAGTATGGTTCCCCCATGAACATTGCCGGAAAAATTAGCCGTATCCGGGGTCATCAGCACTGTCATGGTTAATTGGTTGTCAGGCACATTGAGCATTGTATTTCCTTGTTATTTGATACTGTCTACGTCAATTGTCTACATCAATGATTGAAAATCAGTCAATCAAACATATAAAGCGTATTTTCTTAGGTTGGCCACTAAATCATCGATGGCTTGTTGTGCCTCGGCCCGCCCTATCTCGGGATCGTACGCACAGACGGCATCGATAATCTGAGTCCAATCGTGGCGCTGCTCCAACCCCGTGAGGATCAGACGTTGCACCGCATTAAACTGTGCGGTAGAGGACTGAAACCAAGCGTTAAAATCCCCAATCTCTAAACCCTGGTCTTGGCGCGCCATCATGAGCGGATAAACCCCAGGGATCAGCCCCTCGTACAAATCCTGCAGACAAAGCGGTAGATCCTCATAGCTGCGACTCAATTTCAAGGGCACCTGCACATATAAGCGCTGCAAACAATGACGCAGTGTGCGGTGATCGTATTCAGGATGTGCCTGAGCGGCGATGCGCAATAAATCACGCCCTGACACCGGACGAGGCCAGCATTCATGCAAATACTGCAGCCAAGTCTGATGGACGGGATCCGCCACCCGCAGCGTTTCTTGTTTTAAGCTGCGGTAAAAACAAACAATGGGCTGTTCATGCGCATCTGTGCTTTGTTGGTGCAATTCAAACCAACCCGCAAATAACAAATCCTCTAAGCGCGTTAAATCAGCCTGGGGCTGCTGTCGCTCGGCCAGTGCCTGATGCACCACCAAACTTTTACGAAACTGGCGACCCACCGCAAAGTCTAAATACTGCTGCCGCACCACCCCCTGATGCCCTTGAGCAAAGAGCTCAAAATGCTGGGCAAACTCATCCCCATAGCGCTGCGGATATTCATTACGTAGTTCTACATCCCCGACATGATAGAGGCGGTGACGTGACAAACGCTGCACAAAATCTTGTAAGTAAATAGGTAAATTGTGCAGTTCTAAATACTCGTGGGCGATGTAATAATCATTTTCTGCCCCCTCAGGAATAGCCTGTGCCTGAGTGGCCAAAGCCTCGCCCAAGGGGTTTTCTGCCGCCAACCCATGCATAAAAAAAGGCAGGATCTCACGGGCCCGATCAACTTGGGTGGGGGTGCCATACTGCTGGCAATGAAAAAGCATGGCCTCGCGAAACACTTCCTGTAGCTTCCACCCCGGGTAGGTATTAAAACTAATATAAGCCGCACCCTGTGGATGCAAATGCTGCTGGCACACCCTGAGCAGGGCCTGCTGCACCACCTCGGGCACCCAGCTCCACACTCCATGCGCAATAATATAATCAAACTGCCCCAGTGCTTTGGGCAAACGCGAAAAACAATGATTCAACAGGCGTATGTTGGTCAGCCCCGCCTGCTTGATCACGCGCTGACCCACCGCAATTTGCCGTGCAGAAATATCCACCCCGACCACCTCGGCGTCTGGGTACAGGCTTGCGATGGGAATGCAGTTGCCTCCAGCAGCACAGCCCAGCTCAAGGATGCGTGCCGTGGCCACCGGAGGGGTATCCACACCATACAAATGAGCAGCAGCACGCACATAACCCGGTGCGCTCCAAGGAAACACATTGGAAAAATAAGGCTGCCGATCATAAGACTCGGCCAAACCCGCCAAAAACTGACTTTCTAATTTTTGCATTGCCAATTGATCCAAGCTGCTTGACTCTGACTCAAATCCTTTCAAACTGCACGCCCTTTTTTCGCCCATGAGCAAAAAATGCCTCAGCCATGTGGGCACACCCCGGGACGGGGCTGGTCGCATTTTCCAGCACCACCACCTTAGCAGCATCGTCGGGTGCTATGGTATCAATAAAATGCACCAAAGTATTGCCCACACAATGCGAAGAGGCCTCACCCGCGAATTCAATGCGATCGAATTCATTCATATAACGGATGAGATCCTGATTCATATCGGTCTCGGCATCAATCACCACCTCGGCCTTGAGCGCAGAGTAATGCTCGGTGTAGTCATTCATCCCCTTTTTCAAATAGCGCACCTGACGCCCGGTACGCTGCTCCCAATCGTGAAGGGCCTGTGCCAAAATATTAACCACCTGATGGCCCTTTGTACCCATCACACAGTGATCGGGCCAAATAATGAGCTCATAATTGCCCTGCTTGGCTAACTGTTTCACATACCATAAACTATGCTCAGGATCACGGCCCCGCCAACGCCCGGTGACCACATCCTCGACACTAATGACCGTAAAAGGTTCAGGATGATTACCGTCGGCATCGGTCCACCATCGCGCATGGGCAATATGATCCACCGTATGTGAATCTAGAGTCACCAAAATTTGTTCTGGTGTCTCGCGCTCGAGGTAGCGCACCAATCGCTCCATATCTGCGTAGGCCTCATCAATTGCCAACGAGCCCTCGTGCTCGGGACTGCGCATAAAATCATTTTGTGGATCAATAATCACCAGTAAACGCTGCATTGCGTACCTCTCTTTGTCGTATCATGCAAATACACACCACCCCATTACCCGGCGTTCAAATATTCATCCCCGATGAACACACTGATGCCCGTGGTGGCCTCATCGAGCAATATCACCTACAACGTTACCAACAAGCGGGGATCACGCAGGCATTTGTACAGCTCAATCACTCGTACTCGAAACAAAACGTCTTGCGTGGTCTGCATCTCCAACGGCACAAACCACAGGGAAAACTCATTTTTGTCACCCAAGGATCCATTTTTGATGTGGTTGTGGATATTAATCCTCGTTCAGCGACCTTTAAACAATACTTTAGCCTAGAGCTCAGTGCCCATAACCGCAAACAACTCTGGGTGCCCCCTGGCTATGCACATGGCTTTTTAGCACTGAGCCCTGAGGTACACTGCCATTATTTATGCACTGAGCTCTACGATCCGCACAATCAGGCCGGTATCCACTGGCGCGACCCTGAGCTCGCTATCGATTGGCCCACCCGGGCACCCATTGTCTCGGCACAAGACCAACATCTGCCGAGCCTCAGCGAATTTTTATTGCAACCCTTTCCATAGGACAGTCACCCACAATGTCAGTACATTTTTATGAACCCAAAAAAGGTCATGGACTGCCTCATGATCCCATGAATGCCATCGTCGGTCCGCGTGTCATCGGTTGGATAGGGACACGCAGTCAGCAGGGAGTGCTCAATCTGGCCCCTTATAGTTTTTTTAATCTATTCAATTATCGGCCACCTATCCTGGGTTTTTCCAGCATTGGCTATAAGGACAGTGTACGCAACGCCATAGAAACTGGCGAATTTAGCTGGAATCTGGCCACACAAACCTTGGCCACGGCCATGAATCAAAGCAGCACCACCCAATCTGTTGATGAATTTGAGTTTGCTGGCCTCACCCCGGCCCCCAGCAAACTCATCCAAGCCCCCCGAGTCGCTGAAACCCCGGTGAGCTTTGAGTGCAAGGTCACCCAGCATTTACAATTAGAGGACCAATCGGGCACTGAAATACCGACTTGGTTTGTGTTTGGCGAGGTGGTGGCGGTTTATATCGATCACAGCTGCCTGGACAATGGTATTTATCAAACCAGCCGCGCCCAACCCATCCTCAGAGCAGGCGGCCCCGGGGGCTATTTTTCCATCCACCCAGAGCACGCCTTTGAAATGCGGCGCCCCCAGGATTAAAGCATCCTGCGGCGCCACTCATCATGCTCGTCATGAGTCGACATGCCGACCCTTAGAGATGCGCCGCGATGGCCTTGCCCACCTCGGTGGTGCTGGCCTGCCCCGATAAATCCGGCGTGCGCGGCCCGCTGCTCAGGCATGATTCGATGGCCTGAATCATGTCATCATGTGCCTGTCGATACACCCCTTGGCTATCGCCCAAAAAATCCACCATCAGCGCAGCGGACCAAATCATGGCAATGGGGTTAGCAATATTTTGGCCAAAAATATCTGGGGCTGATCCGTGCACGGGCTCAAACAGCGAAGGCCACTGTCGGGTGGGGTTGAGGTTTGCCGAAGGAGCAACCCCAATTGTTCCGGTACAAGCAGGCCCTAAATCAGACAAAATATCTCCGAATAAATTAGTCGCCACCACCACATCGAAGAACTCTGGCTGCAAGACAAACCGTGCTGTCATGATATCGATGTGATGCTTATCCCAACGCACCTCGGGGTATTCTTTAGCAATGGTTTCAAGGCGCTCATCCCAATAAGGCATGGAAATGGCAATACCATTGGATTTAGTGGCTGCACTCAAATGGCGTGCCGAGCGCTTTTGCGCCACATCGAAAGCATAGTGCAGCACCCGATCGACCCCGGTACGCGTAAACACAGCCTCTTGAATCACCATCTCGCGATCAGTGCCCTCAAAAATGCGACCCCCTAAATTCGTATACTCGCCCTCTGTGTTTTCACGTACCACTACAAAATCAATATCCCCTGGCTTTTTATTGGCCAGTGGGCTGGGCACCCCAGGCAGCAAGCGCACCGGGCGTAGATTAATGTATTGATCAAAATCGCGGCGAAACTTTAACAAGGACTCCCACAAAGAGATATGATCGGGCACGACCTCGGGCCATCCAACAGCACCAAATAAAACGGCCTCAAAGCCCTCTAATTGCTGCTGCCAATCATCAGGCATCATCTGCCCATGCTTTTGGTAATAATCCGCACAAGCCCAATCAAAATGATGTAATTCCAATGCGATATCGTATTTGGCACACACCTTTTCCAAGACCCGCAACCCCTCAGGCATCACCTCTTGGCCAATACCATCACCTGCCATCACCGCAATTTTATGTGCCTGCATCATTATCCTCCGAAACTGGCCAGCCCAATGGCTGACAATTTTATTTAAAACAGCTACTCTGCCCCAAACATTGGGCAGAACCTCTGCCAACAGCTAAAATAAACGAAATTTTAACCTACTTGCATCATTCATCAGTGGAGGGAGTCCACCTTGGCACATTCTATAGCACCTTTAGAAACGCTCGCAGAGTGGCAAAGCTTTTGTCAGCAGGCCAAACTAGCCGAGGTTAACCCCAAGCGTTTACGGCTATTCCCAGCAGCAAGTCTCACCATCGATCTGAGTGGACAGCGCTACAGCACGGCCCTACAAGATGCAGCCAACCAACTGCTGCAGGCACGCAACCTACACCAATGGCAGCAGCAACTTTTGGGGGGCGAGCCCGTCAACACCACTGAAAACCGCGCCGCCTGGCATACAATGCTGCGCGCCCCCGCCCCCATCGCCGAGGTGGTCAAAGAGCGTGAACGCATGAATGCCTTTATTCGCCATGCAGATGCCACTCGTCGCTGGCGCCATATTGTGCATATCGGTATCGGCGGCAGCGACTGGGGGGTGCGATTGACGGTCAATGCCTTTGGTTATACCAAGTTATGGCGCAACGTCCGTTTTGTTGCCAACATCGATGGCCACGCCATCGCCAGCGGTACAGCCGACCTTAATCCGCACGACACCCTGATTGTGATTGCCTCTAAATCATTCTCAACCGCCGAAACCCTGCTCAACGCCCAACGTGCCATCGAATGGCTCCAGTCCGCCGGGGTTTCTGATCCCTACAGCCAGATTGTGGCCATCACGGCCAACACCGAGGCTGCACAGGCTTTTGGCGTGCCCAATACACAAATATTTAAGCTCTGGGATTGGGTCGGTGGGCGTTTTTCTGTTTGGTCGGCCGTTAGCCTCACCACCGCCTTGGCGGTCAACAGCGATGTCATCGCCGGCATGCATGCCGGCGCCGCCGCGATGGACCAACACTTTGAAGAAGCACCGTGGGAAAATAATGCCCCAATACAAATGGCCTTAGCGGGGTTGATTAACCGCAGTATTTTTGGATATGGATCATTAAATATTGCCCCCTACGATGCGCGTCTGAGTGATTTGGTCCCCTATTTGCAGCAGCTAGAAATGGAATCCCTGGGCAAATCGGTAGACCTAGAGGGCAACCCTGTCACTGTCCCCACCGGGCCCGCTGTTTGGGGCATGCCGGGCACCGACGCACAACACACTTTTTTTCAATGGCTCCATCAGGGCAGTGATGGTGCCCCAGTAGATTTTATAGTGTGCCAAGGAGCCGATCACGACTGGCTCGAACACCACCAATGCTTGTTGGCCAATTGCCTGGCCCAACGTGAGGCGATGTTGGTTGGAAAAAACTACGAGCAAGCCCTCAATGAATGCTTGCGCCAGGGCCACGACCCCGACACCGCGGCCTGGCTCGCAAAACATCGGGTGCACCAAGGCGGACGCCCCAATACACTCATTGTCCTGCCTCGCCTCTCGCCCTACACCTTGGGTGCCTTGTTGGCCCTCTACGAGCACAAAATCGCGGTCCAAGCCCGTATTTGGGGCATTAACCCCTTTGATCAATGGGGCGTGGAATACGGTAAAAATCTGGCCACGGGCATCATTAACGAATTTAAAAATCCCGCCCAAGACTTTCACCAACGCCACACCCCAGATGCATCGACCCAGCATTGGATCGAGACCTTTAAACGGGTAGGCAAAGGCGCTTAGTACCTGAGCGGGCAACGCGGTAAACGTCTGCAGTAGGCAATCAGGCTTGCTTGGGGTTCCCAAGTGCTTGGTCGGCTAATTCAATCCAATGCAGCACCGGTACCTCACTGGCCTCGGCCAAATGTGTTTGGCAACCGATATTAGCAGTGGCGACATAGCGGGGCCCGTCCTGCAATAAATTGTCGAGCTTGTTGGCGCGCAGCTGCTTGGACAGCTGGGGCTGGAAAATAGAATACGTCCCAGCAGACCCACAGCACAGATGAGCATCCTTGGGGATTTGCGGGGTGTAGCCAAAACGCTCCATCAATTGAGCGATGGATACCTTATCGCGCAGGGCGTGCTGAAATGTGCAGGGCTCTTGGATGGCAACCGCAGTTTGTTGATCGCGAGGCTCAAAATCGCTGCCCAGACGCTCGAGCTCTTGGGCCACAATCACGCTGATATCCTTGCTCAGCTCGGCCACACGCTGCGCCTTGGCAGAGTAGGCGGGATCATCCTCGAGCAACATGCCGTAGTCTTGTACCTCAGCCCCACAGCCGCTGGCAGTCATCACCACCGCCTCAACCGCACCGCTATCAATAAACGGCCACCATGCATCAATATTGCGGCGTGCCTGTTCTTGAGCACCCGCCTTGTCATCGTTGTGATGGCGTACTGCACCACAGCAGCCCGCATTATCCACACGCACCAACTGAATGCCAAAATGATCGAGCACACGTGCAGTCGCCGCATTAATTTCGGGCGAAAGTGCGGGTTGCACGCAGCCCTCTAAAACCAACATCTGGCGTTCGCGTTTGGCAGTGGGCCATTGCAAAGCAGCAGAATCCTGCGGGGTGCGCGGTGGCAATTTTTCCTTGAGGACCTTGGGCAATACAGGCTTGACGCGCTGGCCGATATTTAGCGCACGTTGAAAACGCTTGGGCTCGGACACCACCTCGCGTACGGCCCAACGCCAAAGCTGCTCGGGGCGCGAACGCTCGACCTTGCGATCGACCACGGCCTTGCCCAAATCTAGCAATTGGCTGTACTGCACCCCAGACGGACATGTCGTTTCACAGGCCCGACAGGTCAGGCAACGATCCAAATGCTCTTGCGTCACTCGGGTAGGCTTGCCCCCCTCGAATACCTCTTTCATGAGGTAAATACGTCCACGCGGACCATCCAGCTCATCACCTAGCAACTGATAGGTGGGACAAGTGGCATTACAAAACCCGCAATGCACGCACTTTGAGATGAGATCTTTCGCCTTTTCACCCTCTTCGGTGTTCAAAAATTCTGGCGACAATGAAGTATGCATTAAAGCTCCCCTGGGTAAATTTTGCCTGGGTTAAAAATACCCGCTGGATCAAATTTTTCTTTCAAACGCTGCTGTATGCCAAGGATAACGGGATCCAAAGGATGAAATACAGCGAGATCAGTACCATTTTGACGAAATACCGTGGCGGTCCCACCCGCGGCCTCAACCTGGGCGCGCAATGTCTCGGCAGGTAAATCACTAAAACACCAACGCAGGGCACCCCCCCACTCTATTAATTGGGGATGGTCCTCGAGCATAGGCGCTGCCGTACTTGGGACAGACAAACGCCACAAAGGCTGGTCAGACGCAGCGCCCTCGTTTTGAAACCAGTCGTGCTCCTGCTCGCGTACTGCGTGCCAAAGCGCCTGGGCCTGGTCCTCATCCAGAGGGGTGCCTTGGATGGTCTCTTGGGCCACCTCAAGCGCACTCGGCGCCCCCGATAGACGAATAAACAGCTGATCGTCATGCCATAAAGAGGCAGAAATAGGGATGGGCTGGCCACACCAGGTGTTTAATTTATGCAGCGCCTCTTTTTGTGGTAAATCGAGTTGTACCGTGAGCTCTTTGACGGGCTTAGGCAATACTTTAATTGAAAGCTCGGTCATGATGCCCAAAGTCCCCAAACTGCCTGCCAGTAAGCGCGAGACATCATAACCCGCAACGTTTTTCATCACCTGACCACCAAAGGTCATATGACGGCCGCGGCCATCGATGAGTTGCACCCCCAAGACAAAATCACGCACCCCGCCGGCCTGAGCGCGACGTGGCCCGGCCAAACCGCTGGCCACACAGCCTGCGATGGTCGCATCTGGGCCAAACATCGGCGGTTCGAAAGGCAAAAACTGCCCCTTGCTGGCTAATAGCTCTTGGAGCTCGGCAATGGTTGTCCCCCCTTTAACGGTAATGACCAGCTCAGAAGGTTCGTAATCAATCACCCCCTGATGTTCGGTCAATACCATCTCTTGCCCCTCTGTGGGGTGGCCATAAAAATGCTTGCTACCTGAGCCGACCAAACGCAGTGGGGTATTGTCTGCCTGAGCGGCGCGTACCTGATCGACCCACTTTTGCACAATGGGATCCATATGTTCGTTATTCATTACAGTCATTGAAAAATACTCACCTGGTCTTAAAAGCGCGGCAAATGTGGGAATGGGATCTGCCCGCCGTGGACATGCATCATGCCAAACTCGGCACAGCGGTTGAGCGTGGGAATGGCTTTGCCCGGATTCAGCAAGGCATTTTTATCAAATGCGTGCTTGATAGAAAAGAATAAATCGCGTTCTTGCTCATCAAATTGCACGCACATTTGGTTAATCTTTTCGACCCCCACCCCGTGCTCCCCGGTGATTGTTCCACCCAGAGCGACAGACAGCTCGAGAATCTCTCCACCAAACTGTTGGGCCTTGAGGCGCTCTTCTTCGATACTGCTGTCATACAGTACCAAGGGGTGCAGGTTGCCATCGCCGGCATGAAACACGTTTAAGCAACGCAAACCGTATTTGTCTTCCATTTTGGTAATGGCGGTGAGCATCTCGCCCAAACGCTTGCGCGGAATCGTCCCATCCATACACAGATAATCAGGAGAAATCCGGCCAGCTGCTGGAAACGCTGCCTTGCGGCCAGCCCAAAAGAGCTCACGCTCTTCGTCTGATTGAGAGACCTTGATTTCAGTGGCGCCAAACTCATTGAGCACAGCCTCAATGCGCGCGATCTCCTCGGCCACCTCTTCGTGCGTACCATCTGACTCGCAAATAAGCATGGCCTTGGCATCCAATGGATACCCTGCCCGCACGAACTCTTCGGCAGCAATGGTCGCGGGCTGGTCCATCATCTCGAGACCCGCAGGGATAATCCCGGCAGCGATGATCCCGGCCACCGCATCCGCGGCCTTTTCTACGGCATCAAAACTGGCCAACACGCATTGTGCAAAACGAGGGGTCGGCGTGAGCTTGAGCGTCACCTCGGTCACCACGGCCAACATCCCCTCGGAACCAATCAATAGGGCCATCATGTCATACCCAGGGGTATCTAAGGCATGGCTACCCACCTCGAAAATTTCGCCATTAATGGTAACGCCGCGAATACGCAATACATTATGCACCGTGAGACCATACTTAAGGCAATGCACCCCACCTGCATTTTCAGCAATATTGCCCCCAATGGTACAGGCAATCTGCGACGATGGGTCTGGCGCATAATACAGTCCGTAGGGCTCAGCCGCCTGGGACACCTGAATGTTGCGTACCCCGGGCTGCACAGTGGCTGTGCGCGCATACTGATCCACCTTGAGAATACGATTCAAGCGCGCCAGCGATAAAATCACCCCATGAGGGTGTGGCACGGCCCCACCGGATAAGCCTGTCCCTGCACCACGCGCCACAATAGGCACGCCCTGCTCGGCGCATATCTTGATCGCCGTGACCACCTGGGCCTCGGTCTCGGGCAACACCACCGCTAATGGCACATGGGCCATCAACATAAATCCATCAAATTCATAAGGGCGCAGTTGCTCCTCGGTGTGCAGCACCATCGACGCAGGCAGCGCGTCTTTGAGGGCGGTGACGACAGTCTCCTTGTTGATATGAGAAAAATCCTGATCTGCCTCGGCAAACAGCATGGCTGCAGATTCCTGCTCTAGAACCTGTGCTGTAGTGTGTGTTGAAGATTGAACCTGGCTCATGTCTGACCTTGGTATTAGAGTGATTATCGTACTTATATACTTTACTTTGTTTAATGTTAAATGTCTTGACGGTACAACCCCGGAGGGCCTATTTTTTATACTCTTTTAACCCGCGGATCTCGTCAGCAAAACCCAGCTATGTTATCTTTTACTATTTGGTGCTGTAAAGCGGCAAGCATTCCCGCATAGCACACTCTATTGTTTCAAGTATTCGCTACAACGGCAAAGGGCCAGCAATCAATCATGAGTGCGACCACAGATTCTAAACAACCACTGATCCGCTTTACCGATGTTTCATTGGGGTACGGCGACTTTACCGTACTCAAAAACATTAATCTTGAGGCCAAGCGCGGTCAAGTCATCGCCATGATGGGGGGCTCAGGATCAGGCAAGACCACTCTGCTGCGCGGTGCCACTGCACAAATCTTTGCCCAAGCTGGAAAAATAGAGGTTTTTGACAAAGACCTTGGCCAGTGCTCACCACGCGAAATTGAACAACTCAGAAAGCGCATGGGCGTGCTATTTCAACAGGGCGCTCTATTTACCGACCTCAACGTCTTTGACAATGTGGCTTTTCCCTTGCGCGAGCACCTCAAAATCAGTGATGCCGAGATTGCCCGCATCGTGTTGGAAAAGCTTGATGCAGTGGGCTTACGCGCGGCCGCCCATCTCAAAATCAGTGAAATCTCTGGTGGGATGGCACGTCGTGTGGCCCTGGCCCGTGCCATCGTGCTTGAGCCTGAATTAATTTTTTATGATGAGCCGTTTGCCGGCCTCGATCCTATTTCACTAGGCATCACCGCCCAACTCATCCGCGATCTGAGCGATGAATTAAATTGCGCCTCTATCATTATTACACACGACGTGCCCGAATCATTTAAAATTGCTGACTATGTTTACCTCGTTGGTCTGGGCAAAATGATTACCCACGGCACCCCCGAGGAACTCGAAAGCACCGAGGACGAATACGTACAACAATTTCTCAATGGCACGCCGGATGGACCCATTGCTTTCCATTACCCAACCACGCCTGCTTTCGAAGCCTGGTTAGAAAAAAACTCCAAGCACTCATGAACGCATTATTCTCCATCGTCGCCGCTTTTGGACACGCCATTCTCCGGAGCTTTTATGCTCTGGGTGCCTTTACGCGTCTGTTGTTTGCGCTCTTGAGGCGATCTGGCATTGTTTTCAAACGTCCTCGCTTGGTGTCCCAACAGGTCCATTTCATTGGCAATTACTCCTTATTAATTATTGGCGTTTCTGGGCTCTTTGTTGGTTTTGTGCTGGGTTTACAAGGCTATTACACCCTGACGCGCTATGGCTCCGAAGAGGCCCTCGGCCTATTAGTGGCCCTGTCCTTGACGCGCGAGCTGGGCCCCGTCGTCACCGCGCTGCTCTTTGCGGGCCGCGCGGGGACCTCACTCACGGCCGAAATTGGTCTCATGAAGGCTGGCGAGCAGCTCGCCGCCATGGAGGTGATGGCCGTCGATCCGGTGCGCCGCGTATTGGTCCCGCGCTTTTGGGGTGGGGTGATCGCCATGCCTATTTTGGCTGCCGTATTCTCAGCGGTGGGCGTACTCGGTGGTTGGATTGTGGGTGTCCTGCTCATTGGCATTGACCCAGGCGCTTTTTGGTCACAAATGCAAGACGGCGTTGATGTGATTAACGACGTACTCAACGGGGTTATCAAAAGCATTGTATTTGGGGTAGTGGTGACACTCATTGCCCTTTATACCGGTTGGACAGCACGCCCGACTCCTGAGGGGGTATCACGGGCCACGACCATGACAGTGGTCAGCGGATCCTTGGCCGTACTGGGCTTGGACTTTCTGATGACCGCCCTGATGTTTAGCTAACACAGGCCAAACCTCCACACATCCTATAGGCAAGCATTACACAAACGGAACCAGTTATGTCACACAGCAAAACAGATTTTTGGGTGGGTGTTTTTGTTTTTCTCGGCTTGGCCGCCTTGGCTTTTTTGGCCTTGCGTGCCGGCAACCTGAGCAGTTTCTCCTTTGCCCCTACCTACCGCGTTGAGGCCTCTTTTGACAATATTGGCGGCCTCAAAGTACGCGCCCCCGTCAAAAGCAGTGGGGTCGTGGTGGGTCGCGTTGTCGATATCGACTTTGACAACCAGACTTTCCACGCCAATGCCACTTTGGAAATTGAATCTCAGTATAAATTTCCTGAGGACAGTGCCGCAGCCATTTTGACCTCTGGGCTTTTAGGCGAGCAATACATCGGTATTTCCCCCGGGGGCGATGACAAAGACCTCACGGACGGGTCCACCATTTTATATACTCAAAGCGCGGTCGTCCTCGAGGAATTAATCAGCAAATTCCTCTACAATATGGCCGGCGACTAGCCCCTTAGGCTGGGCGCATCTCGTTTCAAGGGTTTCCTCGAGCATATGCCATTGCATGGCCAACCTAAATACTACAGTGCAGTAGGAATACGATACATCTGAACTAAGGTCATTTATGTCTTTGCTTTTTTCAAAAAATAAGCCGCGCCTAAAAAGAACCATGCGCGTGAGTCTCGCAGCTGCTGCACTGGCCCTAACCGCCGGTTGCGCGACGGTAAAAAACCCTAACCCGGATGATCCGTTTGAGAGCTACAACCGCACCATGGACAAAATCAACTATAATGTTGATCATGCTGTGGTGCTGCCTGTCACCAACATGTACAAGGCACTCACCCCCCAACCCGCCCAAACCTGTGTGAGCAATATCTTTAACAACTTGGGGGATCTCTGGTCTGCGGTCAACAGCTTTTTCCAAGGCCGACCCCATGATTTTTTCAACAGTCTCGGCCGTGTGTTATTTAACACCACTATGGGCCTAGGGGGCTGTATTGATGTGGCCTCCATGAATGGCGCCAAGCCCATCCCCAACGATTTGGGAACAACATTAGGGGTATGGGGTGTCCCATCGGGTCCTTACCTAGTACTACCGGGGGTGGGCCCCAGCACCGTACGCGACGGCGTGGCCCGCGTGGGTGGCTTTGCGACCGGATTTTCTCCCACCTATCCCATTATGGAAATTGATCGCGTCCGTGTACGCAACTCCATCTTGGGCCTCTATCTAATTGATATGCGCGCGGGCCTGACCGATGCCGAAGAACTAGTAGATGACCTCGCGTTGGATCGTTACAGCTTTATCCGCGACGCCTACTTACAGCGCCGCAAAGCCTTAATACGCAGCAAAAAGGCGCCTGTTGGCAGCGATGCCCATGAAGATTTGCCCACTTACGAGGATATCTACGAGGAGGCCGCAGACGATCTGCCTACCTACGACGATCCGGATGACGAGCTTCCTCAATACGAAGATCCTGACGACGAGTTACCTGACTACGAGGATCCTGACGACGATTTACCCGTCTACGAGGATCCCGAGGACGATCACCCAGACAATGATGATCCCCAGACACAGTAAAGGACAAAACACATGCAAACCACGCAATTAGCACGCACACAACCCTTACCGATTCGTTGGCTTGGTTTTTTGAGTGCCCTGCTGATTTCCCTAGTGATGACGCAGGCATGGGCTGAGGTCAACCCCAAAGACTCGCCCCCTGATTTTGTACAGGCAGTGGCGGATCAAGCCCTCGATGCCGTAAAAAACAGTACCGCAGCACAAGAAGGCGACCGTGAGGCCATTGATGCACTGATAGATGAATATGTGCTACCCTATGTAAACTTTGAGAAAACCACGCGCTTGGCCACGGGCCCTAATTGGCGTCAGGCCGATCAAGAGCAGCGCGATGGGCTGGTAGAGGCTTTTAAAAACACCCTTATCCGCACCTACAGTGGCGCCTTATCCAAGGTAGACCAGCTTTCCGAGATCAAAGTCCAGCCCTTCCGCGGCGATCCAGAGGCTGATGATGTGGTTGTCCGCACTACTGTGGTTCAACGCAACAACCCCGATGTCACCGTAGATTATCGGATGGAAAACACCCCCGACGGCTGGAAGATCTACGATCTCAACATCGAGGGCATCTGGTTAATTCAAAACTATCGCAACCAGTTTGCACAACTCATCAAAGAGCGCGGTTTTGATGGCCTGATTGAGGCCCTAAACAACAAAAAGCGCCCCTAATATCAGTTAGGCTTTTTGTCGTAACCCAAGCGCTCCCTTCATTCAACACAGGGCATAGTAGGTGATGCCCTATTCATAAACGACCAAGTCTGGCTTTGGATCAAGGCCAGACTTTTTGTCCCTTATTTATGACGGCAATACATCTCGAGAACGTTAGCAAAACCTTTTATGCCCCCGCTAAAGGCGTCAAAGGATTGCTCGGCATGACGGACGCTACACAGGGTCTGCAGGCATTGCAATCCATTGATTTGTCTATAGAGCATGGGGAGTTTTTCGGTTTGCTGGGCCCCAACGGTGCCGGCAAAACCACCATTATTTCTATTTTGGCCGGCTTGACCCGCGCCAGTACCGGACGTGCCAGTGTCTGTGGCTACGATGTTATTAATGACTTTCGTCTTTCGCGACGCGCATTAGGCGTCGTCCCACAGGAAATTGTTTACGATCCGTTTTTTACGGTGCGTGAGACCTTGCGCATCCAATCCGGCTACTTTGGCTTGCGCAACAATGATGACTGGATTGATGAAATCCTGCACAACCTGGGTTTGAGCGACAAAAGCGAGACCAACATGCGCGCCCTATCCGGCGGTATGAAACGACGCGTTCTCGTTGCTCAGGCGCTCGTGCATCGTCCCCCCGTCATCATTTTAGACGAGCCCACCGCTGGTGTAGACGTTGATTTACGTCGCAACCTCTGGGAATTTATCTCGCGACTGAATCGCGAGGGTCATACCATCCTGCTAACCACCCACTACCTCGAAGAAGCCGAGGCGTTATGCAACCGCATTGCCATGCTTAAGGCAGGTGAAATCGTCGCTCTTGACACCACCCAGGCATTGCTTGAAAACGTTGGCAGTACTGATTTAGAGGATGCTTTTGTGCGCATTATGCACAGTGAAAAGTCCGCGAGGTTAACCGCATGAGTCAAACCGAACCTGTTAAGCGCTGGGGCGTGCCCCAAGGCGAATCTGCCGGCCACGCGACAGCGGCTGCACCCATCAAACACCCTCAACTCACCGGTGGCAGTGGTTTTCTAACCCTGCTGCACAAAGAAATGATGCGCTTCATCAAGGTGGGCTTTCAAACCGTAGCCGCCCCCGTGGTGACCGCATTACTCTATCTGTTAATCTTTGCCCAGGTGCTCGAGGGCCGAGTCAGTGTGTATGACTCGGTGCCTTATACGAGCTTTTTAATCCCTGGCCTAATGATGATGAGCATGTTGCAAAACTCATTTGCCAACCCCTCGTCATCCCTCATCCAAAGCCGTATCACGGGTAATTTAGTCTTTATTTTATTACCCCCTTTGTCGCACCGCGAGATTTTTACTGCCTATGTGCTGGCCGCTGTTATTCGCGGATTGTGTGTGGGCCTGTTTATTGGCATTACGGCCTTGTTCTTTGTGCAATTACCCGTGACCTATCCTTTATGGGTGATTACCTTTGCGGCATTATCCTGCGGCATTATGGCCACTTTGGGGGTGATTGCAGGCCTATGGTCAGAAAAGTTTGATCAACTTGCCGCATTTCAAAACTTTTTGATCATGCCAGCGACCTTTTTATCAGGGGTGTTTTACTCCATTCATAGCCTCCCCCCATTTTGGCAGGCCGTATCCCAGTGGAACCCCATTTTTTATACCATTGACGGCTTTCGTTATGGGTTCTTTGCAGCATCTGACGTTTCTCCATGGCATAGTCTAATGGTCGTCGGGACGGCTTTTGTCCTGCTGTCATTGATTGCATTACGCCTGCTCAAATCAGGCTACAAACTACGAAACTAACCTACGGAATTAACATGAGCGTAATGACTTCTGAACAAGTACGTGATTACATTGTGAGCGGTTTAGAGTGCGAGCATATTGAGGTTTTTGGTGATGATGGCGCCCACTTTGAGGCCATCATTGTCAGCTCCGAATTCGAGGGCTTAAACCGCATTCGCCGTCACCAACGCGTCTATAAAGCCTTAGGAAATCGCATGGACACTGGTGAAATACATGCGTTGTCCATGCGCACACTGACGCCCGAGGAATACAAGGCAGAACAAAATGGATAAGCTGCGCATCACCGGAGGGCAGCCGCTAACAGGTGACATCACAATTTCAGGCGCTAAAAATGCCGCCCTGCCCATTCTGTGTGCCAGCCTGCTCACCAGCGAGGCCGTTCAGCTACACAACGTGCCCACCCTGCGCGACATTGATACCACCTGTGCGTTGCTGGCCCAAATTGGTGTCAAAGTCCAACGCAATGGCCACGACATCGAGTTATGCGCAGACCAACCCAACAGTATCGAGGCCCCCTACGAGCTGGTCAAAACCATGCGGGCCTCAATCCTCGTCTTGGGTCCTTTGTTGGCTCGCTTTGGCGAGGCCAAAGTTAGTCTGCCAGGCGGTTGTGCCATCGGCCAGCGCCCGGTCGACCAACACATCAAAGGATTGCGGGCCATGGGCGCCGAGATCGAGCTTGAACACGGCTTTGTGGTCGCACGTGCCCAACGCCTCAAAGGGGCACGTATCCGCACTGATATGGTCACCGTCACTGGCACCGAAAACCTAATGATGGCAGCGGTGCTGGCTGAGGGTGAAACCATCCTCGAAAATGCCGCCCAAGAACCCGAGGTGGTTGATCTGGCCAACATGCTGATTGCCATGGGCGCACGCATCAAAGGACACGGCACCGAGGAAATTGTCATCCAAGGGGTAGACAAACTCCATGGGACGACCCATCACATCATGCCCGATCGCATCGAGACCGGCACCTTTTTGTGTGCGGTGGGTGCGACCCAAGGTGACATCACACTGCACCAGACCCAAGCAGACACACTCGAGGCCACCCTACACAAACTTCGACAGGCAGGTCTGGAAATTCAAAACAACGGGAACACCATTCGTGCACGTATGCGTCAGCGACCCAATGCGGTCAGCTTTAGTACCCACGAATATCCTGGCCTACCCACAGACATGCAGGCCCAACTCATGGCACTCAATGCGCTCGCCAACGGCCGCGCCACCATCGCAGAAAACATCTTTGAAAATCGTTTTATGCATGTCCAAGAGCTACGCCGTATGGGCGCCGACATCAAAACCGAGGGTCATACTGCACGCGTTCGAGGGGTAGAGGCGCTCTATGGCGCCACCGTCATGGCCACTGATTTGCGGGCCTCGGCCTGCTTGGTCATCGCTGGCTTGGCCGCCCAAGGCGACACCACCATCGAGCGCATCTACCATTTGGATCGTGGTTATGAGAACATGGAATCCAAGCTTGCTGCCGCAGGCGCCCAAATACAACGCCTGAGTTAACATGACACACCCAAACCGTACCCCACAGCCTCTTACCTTGGCACTTTCCAAGGGCCGCATCTTTGATGAAACCTTGCCCCTGCTAAATGAGGCAGGCATCGAGGTACTCGGCAACCCGGAAACCTCTCGCAAACTCATCTTGCCCACCACCCAGGACAATTTGCAAATCATCATTGTCCGTGCCACAGATGTCCCAACCTACGTCCAGTATGGTGCAGCACATATCGGTATCGCCGGCAAAGACGTGCTGTACGAGCATATGGAGCATCATCCCGGTGGCTTGTATCAGCCGGTCGACTTAAATATTGCGCGCTGTCGTATGAGCGTGGCCGTACCCGAGGGTTTTGATTATCACAACGCCGTTCACAAGGGGGCACGCCTACGCATTGCGACGAAATACATTCGTGCGACCCGCGAGCACTTTGCGAGCAAAGGGGTCTATGTTGACCTCATCAAGCTGTACGGGTCAATGGAGCTGGCCCCACTGGTGGGCCTGGCCGATGCGATTGTGGATCTGGTATCTACTGGTGGCACCCTCAAAGCCAACAACTTGGTTGAGGTTGAAGAGATCGCCAATATCTCTTCTCGACTCATTATTAACCAGGCCGCTTTAAAAACCCGACAGCCCGAATTACAACCCCTGATGGAGGCGCTCATGCATGCTGCCATCCAGCCCGAGCCCCAAAGCTAGCGAAAAGAGTTACAATTCAGAGGTATTCACTTAGGATAGTTTCATGACGGTCATTCGACGCCTCAATGCGACCAACCCTCAATTTGATACCCAGTTACGCGCTTTACTCGCCTACGAAGACGAACAAGATGCATCCATAGAGGCCGTTTGCCGCGATATCATTCACGACATTCGTCAAAACGGTGATGCTGCGTTGCTACGGTACACCCAGCGCTTTGATGCGCTTGAGGTTGAGGATATCGCTGCCCTGGAAATTACAGCTGAAACACTCCAAGCAGCACAAAACAACCTACCCGCCGCCCAACGCATTGCTTTAGAGACCGCGGCAGCACGTATCCGTGCTTATCATGAACATCAACTCCAAGAGGATTGGTCGTACACCGAAGCCAACGGCACACGACTCGGACAGCGCATCACTCCACTCGATAGGGTTGGGCTGTACGTCCCAGGGGGCAAGGCCGCCTATCCCTCATCCGTACTCATGAATGCCCTACCCGCCAAGGTTGCCGGCGTCCGAGAGCTTATCATGGTCACCCCCACCCCCGGCGGCGAGCGCAATGATCTGGTATTGGCTGCAGCAGCCTTAGGCGGTGTCGATAGAGTCTTTGCCATCGGGGGTGCACAGGCCATCGCCGCATTGGCCTATGGGACTGAAACCATCCCTGCTGTCGATAAAATAGTAGGGCCAGGCAATGCCTATGTGGCCGAGGCCAAGCGCCGAGTCTTTGGCACCGTCGGCATCGATATGATTGCCGGACCCAGTGAAATCCTCATCATCTCAGATGGCAGCGTGTCGGCCCACTGGATAGCGATGGATCTCTTTTCTCAGGCCGAGCACGACGAGTTGGCCCAAGCCATTCTGATTTCACCGGATGCTGACTTTTTAGATGCTGTCGAGGCTGAAATCCATCGCTTGTTGCCCACCATGCCGCGTCAGGATATCATTCGCACGAGCCTGAGTGATCGCGGGGCATTGATTCATGTCCCTGACCTAGACACGGCCTGCGATATCGCCAATATCATTGCTGCCGAGCACTTAGAGCTCGCGACAGCAGATCCCGACTATTGTCTCGAGCGCATCCGCCATGCAGGGGCCATTTTCTTGGGCCCTTATAGCTCGGAATCACTGGGCGATTACTGCGCCGGGCCTAACCACGTCTTACCGACCGCACAAACAGCGCGGTTTTCTTCCCCCTTGGGAGTATACGACTTCCAAAAACGCAGTAGCATCATTCATGTTTCATACACTGGTGCCCAAACATTGGGTCCCGTGGCTGCTACTTTGGCCGAGGGCGAAGGTTTATATGCACACGCCCAAAGCGCCAAACTCCGATTATCTACTACTGAATAATAGACTGTCACATGCGCAAAGCTGAAATTTCTCGCGATACCTACGAAACCAAAATCAAGGTAGCTGTTAACCTCGACGGCACCGGACGCCATGATCTCAATAGTGGGGTCCCCTTTTTGGATCATATGTTGCATCAAATCGCTCGCCATGGCGTCATTGACCTCAAGGTATACTGCGACGGCGACACTCATATTGACGATCACCATTCGGTAGAAGATATTGGTATCGCCATCGGTCAGGCATTTGCTCAAGCCATTGGTGACAAAGCCGGTATTCGCCGTTATGGGCACGCTTATGTCCCCTTGGACGAGTCCCTCAGCCGCGTGGTGATCGATTTCTCAGGGCGCCCTGGTTTATTTTTTCACGCCCAATTCCATCGTGAAAAAGTGGGCACCTTTGATACCGAGCTGGTGCGCGAGTTTTTCCAAGGCTTTGTGAATCATGCTCACGCCACACTGCACATCGATAACTTACGCGGTGAAAACGCGCACCACCAATGCGAAACTATTTTCAAGGCTTTTGGTCGTGCCGTACGCATGGCGCTCGAGCCCGATCCACGTAATGAAGGCGTGATCCCATCGACCAAGGGGGTACTCTAACCATGTTGCTCATACCCGCTATCGATCTCAAAGACGGCCGCTGTGTCCGCCTACGCCAAGGCGATATGGATGCGGTCACTGTTTTTTCAGACGACCCCGCAGCCATGGCCAATCAGTGGCTCGACCAAGGGGCCGAGCGCCTGCATCTGGTGGATCTCAATGGGGCCTTTGCGGGCAAACCGGTTAACCGCGAGGCAATTGAGGCCATCATCGAGGCAGTAGATGGCGATGCGCCCGTACAAATTGGCGGGGGCATCCGTGATTTAGACACCATCGAGGCCTATTTAGACCTCGGTATCCAATATGTCATCATCGGTACGGCCGCGGTTAAAAACCCAGGGTTTTTGCGCGATGCCTGCACCGCTTTTCCTGGGCACATTATCGTGGGGTTGGATGCCCGAGATGGCAAAGTCGCCACAGACGGTTGGAGCAAGCTCAGTCGCCATGATGTCGTCGATCTGGCCCAAAAGTTTGCTGATTATGGCTGCGAATCTATTATTTACACTGATATTGGTCGTGATGGCATGCTTTCGGGCGTCAACATCCCGGCAACGCTGGCGCTAGCCCAGGCAGTAAATATCCCTGTCATTGCCTCGGGCGGTGTCTCTTCTATAGACGATATCAAGGCCTTGTGCGCCGTGGCCGACGAGGGCATCGAGGGGGTGATTTTAGGCCGCAGCATTTACGAGGGCACGGTAGATTTCCAGGCCGCCCAACGCTACGTCGACGCATTATAAATTGCGCTCTGGTAATCACAATCACGAGGTAGCCGACCATGAGCACCCCCCAACCCACCTGCCGAATTATCCCCTGCCTTGATTTGGCCGATGGCCGCGTCGTCAAGGGGGTCAACTTTGTGGACCTCAACGACGCCGGTGACCCCATCGAGGTAGCCGCTCGCTATGCAGATGCCGGTGCCGATGAAATTGTTTTGCTCAATATCACCGGGGATAGCCAAAATAACGCCGTGATCCACCGCATTTTGGCACAGCTCAGCCATCAAACCGATGTGCCGATCATTGTGGGTGGGGGCATGCGTACCCTCGAAGACCTACAGGCCATGATTACCGCCGGCGCGAGCAAGGTTTCCATCAATAGCGCTGCCGTCGATCACCCTGCGCTCATTGAGCAGGCCGCAGCACAAATTGGCAGCGAGCGACTCATCATTGCCATCGATGCCAAACTTAAAACACAAACCCCTACAGACGAGCCCCACTGGGAGGTCTGTACCCGCGGGGGCAAACACCGCACCGGTCTGGATGCCATCGAGTGGGCACAACGCGCCGAAACTTTAGGGGCTGGCGAGCTATTGTTGACCAGCATGGATCGAGATGGCACACAATCGGGCTTTGACCTGACCCTGACCCGCGCCATTAGCGACGCTGTCAGTATTCCGGTCATTGCATCGGGTGGGGTAGGCACCCTAGAACATCTCGCTGATGGGGTGCTCAAAGGCGGCGCCCAAGGCGTATTGGCAGCCAGTATTTTTCATTATGGCACCTACACCATCCAAGCCGCCAAAGCGTTTTTAAATGCACAAGGAATCCACACAAAATAAAGAGGATGCCCCATGAGCTGGCTCTCCGAGGTTCAATTTGACGCCCAGGGACTGATCCCTGCCATCGCCCAAGACTGGCAAAGCGGCCAAGTGCTCATGGTCGCCTGGATGAATACGGACGCACTCAAACATACTGTCAACAGCCGCAAAGCCACCTATTGGTCTCGGTCGCGCCAAAAACTATGGCACAAAGGCGAGGAATCCGGCCACGAACAAATCGTACATGACATCCGTTTAGATTGTGATGCTGACGTGATCTTACTCAAGGTAGAGCAAAAAGGAGGCATTGCTTGTCACACCGGACGGGAAAGTTGCTTTTACCAACAACTCACCGAGGGCCCAGAGGGACTGCAGTGGCAACCCGTCGAACCCATACTCAAAGATCCAACAGAAATCTACCGATAATGCCGTGATCTGCCAAAGCGCGGTACAATACCCCTTTAAGAATGTGATACAAACACACCATGTCCTCAAACGCAGATCAAGACCTCAACCAGATATTCAGCCAGCTTGCTGATCTCCTCGAGACGCGCCACCCTGACCGTGGGGGTGACCCCGACAGCTCATACAGCGCACGCTTGCTACATCAGGGGCCCAATGCCTTTCTAAAAAAAGTAGGCGAAGAGGCCGCCGAGGTACTGCTCGCAGCCAAAGACGATGATCCAACACAAATCATCTATGAAATGGCTGATTTATGGTTTCACTGTTTGGTTGTGTTAAGTTATTATCAAGTACGGCCCGAAGAGGTATTTACCGAGCTTGCCCGCCGACAGGGGCTTTCGGGTCTGGCAGAAAAGGCAGCGCGCAAAAAATAATCTTGGCCAGCACGAATAGACACACAACTAATTATCAGGTCATTATTTGATTTAAGTTATGAGCGAAAATTGTATTTTCTGTAAAATTGTTAAAGGTAGCCTGCCATCCACAAAGGTTTATGAGGACGATGAGTTTTTCGCCTTCAAGGATATCAACCCCGCCGCACCCGTGCATATTTTAGTCGTTCCCAAGGCGCATGTTGTTTCCATGCAAGATGTCCAAGACGATGATGCACCGTGGCTAGGCAGGATGATGGCATTAGCACCCAAAATTGCTGCTGAAAATGGCTGCCGTCCCGGCCTTCAAGGCGGCTTTCGTTTAGTTATTAACAATGGTGACGATGGCGGACAAGAAGTCCATCACTTACACCTACACATCCTTGGGGGCCAACGGCCGTGGTAAACCCAAGACTTGGTTTAGATTAGGAGATTTTCATGGGGACTTTTAGTATTTGGCACTGGCTGATTGTTTTGCTGATTGTGGCGTTGGTTTTTGGTACCAAAAAACTACGCAACGTTGGCGAAGACCTAGGTGGCGCCGTCAAGGGCTTTAGAAAAGGTATTCGCGACGCCCAAGAAGACGAAACTGCCAGCATTGCCCAACGCGAGGCAGATGACGAAAACACCGTCGATGTACAGGCCAAGGAAAAAACCGACGCCTCCTGATTGATTTCACGCCACGCCAACTAGCACCACATGCCCGCACTATTGCGGCCAGGTGTTCTTTGGTTCCACTTTTGTATCGGTATTGGCGACCATCATGTTTGACATCAGTTTTACAGAACTGCTTATCATTGCTCTTGTCGCGCTCGTTGTCCTCGGACCCGAGCGCTTGCCCAAGGTCGCCCGTACCATGGGTCACTTACTGGGTCGTGCCCAGCGCTACATGGGTGATGTCAAACGAGACATCCAAAAAGAAATGGAGCTCGAGGACATCAAAGATCTCAAAGAAGAGATGCACAAGGCCTCTTCTACCGTCAAAAGCTCAATCAGCGATCTGGGTAAAGAGTTTAAAGACCCGCTCAAGCAATTTGAAAGCGATCTCAAGGACCCCTTCCAAGAGGCCCGAGATGCCGTTCAAAACTTGCGCAAAGAGACCGAGGATAGTGTGGGCGATCTCACCAAAAGTGCCACCGAGGGCATCACCTCTCAGACGACTGAGTCCTCACCCGATGCAGCGAGCACTCAAAAAGACACCCCACCCGCCGCAACGACAACAGACACCGCGGCACTCAAGGCCGCCGACAAAGCAGACGAGCTGTCCGCAGAGGTCTCTACTGAAAATACACAGGGCCAGCCCGACCCTGTGACATCTGCGGCACCCCGCCCAACGGCCTCTAAAACGGCCGCTGGATTACGTGCAGGCAGCGGGCTGCCCCAACAACCCGCCACGAGCAGACCGAGCACATCTGCCTCTGCTCGTGCGGACACAACCACCCAGACCACCGACCAACCTCAAGCCAAACCCCGGCATACCGATTTGCCCAGCAGCCATGATGCGGCAGATGCAGACGGTGCCGATTAGGCATTGATTTTCCATTTGGCCAATGACACAAGAAGCACAAAACGAAACCTTCATCTCACACTTAGTTGAGTTGCGTGACCGTCTGCTGCGCGCAGTAATTTGCATATTGATAGTTTTTGTCGTGCTCTTTTTGTACCCCGGGGCAGCCTTTATTTACGACACCCTGGCCCAGCCTATGCTGGCCTCTCTACCCCAGGGCAGCACCATGATCGCGACGGGCGTGATCACACCCTTTATGGTGCCCGTCAAGGTCACCCTTTTGGCTTCTTTTATTTTGACCTTGCCCTACGTGCTCTATCAGGCATGGGCATTTATCGCGCCGGGCTTGTATACCCATGAAAAACGCCTCGCCTTACCTTTAATTGTCTCGAGCACAGCGCTGTTTATCCTCGGGATGCTCTTTTGTTATTTCGTCGTTTTTCGCACGGTATTCCAATTCATCGCCTCTGTCGCCCCTCAATCCATTAGCCAAACACCGGATATCGAGGCGTATTCCAGCTTTGTGATGACCATGTTTCTGGCCTTTGGCATTACCTTTGAGGTCCCCGTCGCGGTGGTACTGCTCATCAAGGCCGGCATCGTTTCTGTGGCCAAACTACGCGAGATCCGCGGCTACGTCATTGTAGGTGCGTTTGTCATTGCCGCCGTCGTCACCCCGCCGGATGTCATCAGCCAGTTCCTACTCGCTGGGCCTCTGTGTATTTTGTATGAAATAGGCATCCTTGTTGGCCGTTTTGTTAAAACCTCTGATGACGACACAGAAACCTCGCTGAACAACGAATAACCCTCAGGCTGCCCAGCAAGCCCCGGCAGGATCTAGTTATAAACCCTAAGCCGCTTCTCTGGTCTAAATTATTTAAACCTCATATACTTAATAGGTCGCTTTTATATAAGTAATAAGAGGAATATCTAATGAAGCCAACCAATATCTCTCGACGCCATGCCATGTTGCGCGCTGGCGGCGCCCTGAGCTTAGCGTCAATCGGTACGCTGACTCCTATTTCAAAAGCATTGGCTGCCAGCGAAAGCAAAGATGCTCCTAGCCTTCCAGACTACGCTTCTTGGAAAAACCCAGATGCCCTGATCATCCATAGTGCTAATACCATGGAAACCAAGCGCGGCGCGTTTGGCGACGGGCTGATTACCCCCCTAGACCGCCTCTTTGTGCGTAACAACCTTAATCCGCCCTCAGAGGAAATCACAGAGGACCCCGATAGCTGGGAAATCCGTATCGAGGGGGTCAAAAACCCCACAACCTTTACCGTGGGCGAACTCAAGCGCATGGGCTTAGAATCCGTCCCCATGATCCTGCAGTGTTCCGGTAACGGCCGTGGTTACTTTCCTAGCGAGCCCAGCGGCACTCAGTGGACGGTAGGCGCTGCCGGTTGCGTTATCTTTACAGGTATTCCTGTTAAAAAGCTCATCGAGGCCACTGGCGGTATCGCCGACGGCATGAAATACATGACCAGCACAGGCGGCGAAGAAATTCCCGAGGGCATTGATCCCGATACCGTCAAGGTCGAGCGTTCCGTCCCTGCTGAAATTAGCGATCGTGCGTTGCTGGCATGGGAAATCAACGGGGTGCCTCTGCCCTTGGCACACGGTGGTCCTTTACGCCTCGTCGTACCTGGGTTCACCGGCGTCAACAGCATTAAATACGTTAAACAGGTCGCCTTTACCGAGGATCAGTCCTCTGCCAATATTCAGCAAAACAGCTATCGAATGGCGCCACTCGGTGAAAAAGGCTCACCTGAGTACGATTCCGTCTGGGAGATGCCCGTTAAATCCTGGGTTACCCAGCCTAGCGAGCCCGATCAAACCCTAAAAAGTGGTCTGGTCCAAATTAAAGGGTTGGCCATGGGGGGTAACAGCGATGTGACCGGCGTCGAGGTCTCCGTCGATGGTGGCGACACCTGGCACGAGGCCAAATTTGTTGGCCCCGATTTGGGCCCCTACGCTTGGCGTCAATTTGTCTACCCTGTCGAGCTCGAGCCCGGCAAATACGAGGTGACTAGCCGTGCGACCAACGCCGATGGGCAAACACAGCCCAAAGAGCGCATGGAAAATAACCGCGGTTATCTCAACAATAGCTGGCACGACCACATGCTCAGCATCACGGTGGCCTAACCACACCGTTTAGGTAGCACATAGTTTGTTGTTCAAAGCACGAGATCGTATGCCCTACGATCTCGGCTTTTTTCTGGATGATTGATCTATATGAATAAGAATTTTCTGTTAACACTGTCGGCCGCCCTGGTGACGACTGTTGGGCTAGTTACGGCCCCTGTGGCTCTAGCAGACAACCTAGAAGAAGGTAAACAGCTCTTTCTCAGTGATGCCCAACCCATGGCCTGTGCCATCTGCCATACCCTCCAAGACGCTGGCTCCACAGGTAACATTGGCCCAGATCTAGACGATTTACGCCCCGAGGCAGACCGCATTCACAAAGTACTGATCGAGGGCATGGGTGCGATGCCCGCCTTTGGTGACAGCCTCAGCCAAGAGCAGCGCGACGCCATTGTGGACTACGTCGTTAGCGCCACCAACTAAGACTTGCTAACATAGACTCATAGCAAACGGCAGGCACTACTCGGCCTGCCGGACATCCCTTATTCTCATATCTTCTTTTTAATCTCAATCACGCTATGAGCAGCATCCACCGCAAAGAACTCGCCGACTGGCTAGACAATCTACTCGAACCTTGGCGATACCGCGACTACTGCCCCAACGGCTTACAATTACAGGGGCGCGAGCAAATTCAAACCATCATCACTGGGGTCACCGCCTCTCAAGCCCTGATTGATACTGCGATTGAAAAAAACGCAGACGCCATTTTGGTGCACCATGGTTGGTTTTGGAAAAATGAGGACCCCTGCATCGTCGGCATGAAACAACGCCGCATTGCGGCTGCCTTGGCCCATGGGCTCAATGTCTTTGCCTATCACCTCCCTCTGGACGGCCACCCCACACTAGGCAATAACACCCAATTAGGATTGCAGCTAGGTTTCGAGCTAGACCGAGATGCACAGGGCGAGCTCAAACGCACCGGCCCACACGATCTCATTCAGTTAGGCCGTCTAAAAACACCACAGACCCTAAAAGAGGTCGCTGCACATGTTTCTAAAACATTGCAAAGAACACCACAATATGTTGGCAACCCACAACAAACCATCCACACGGTTGCGTGGTGTACTGGTGGTGCCCAAGGCTTTATGCCCGATGCCATTGCGGCCGAAGTTGATTTATACATCACCGGCGAGGCATCCGAACACTCGTATCATTACGCCATAGAAAATAAAACCGCCTTTATGGCGGCGGGTCATCATGCGACTGAGCGCTACGGTGCCAAAGCACTCGGCGAATACCTCGCCGAGCACTTTCCAGTCGATGTCCAGTTTATAGATATCGACAATCCTTTTTAGGCCCCAAGACCTCTGGGGCGCCTACTCAGACAGCCCTTACTGGGATGGAGTTTGGTCCTTTGATTTAAGCGCATCGCGGATTTCGCGTAACAAAACGACATCCTCAGCAGGTGCAGGAGGCTCTTCAACCGCCTCTTGTGCCTGCTCACGCTCGAGAGAGCGGCGCATTTTGTTGATCATTTTGACCATCAAAAAGACCACAAAGGCCAGAAGAATGAAATTCACCAAGATAGTGATAAAATGACCCCAGGCAAACACCACTGCACCCGCTGCGTTGAGCTCTTCTAGGGTATGAGGCCCTGTATAGCCCTCTGGTGTACGTAATACGGTAAAATAGTTCGCAAAATCGACATCACCGCCTAAAATATAGCTGATTAGCGGCATGATGATGTCATTGACCAGAGAGTCAATGATTTTGCCAAATGCGCCACCGATGATGACACCAACGGCGAGGTCAATCATATTGCCGCGTACGGCAAACTCACGAAACTCTTTCAGGAAACTTGATGATCTACTCATGTTTGCCCCTCAAAAACCCCAAACAAATTATCTGTTAACGCTATAATACATTGTTGCTGATCAAAGCACACTTTCAATTTTTGCGCTACAGATCATTGGGGGTGCCGTTAGGCACTTCCATTGCTTTCTAACACACAGAGATCTAATTACTTGCAGTCAAACCCTTTAGGGCAAAAATAAGGATACTAGAATGAGTCAATCTACGACACAACCCAAAAACAACGGAGCGGAAAAGAAATCTATCCTGCCATCTGACCCATCGCGCCGTTTTTGGGTCACCACCGCTTGTGCTGTGGGTGGTGTGACTGGCGTGGCCACTGCGGTCCCGTTTGTCGGTTCTTTTGCACCCTCTGCCAGTGCCCGCGCAGCTGGTGCCCCAGTTGAGGTCGACCTGACCACCATTGGCCCCGGCGAAATACGCACTGTCGAATGGCGTGGTAACCCTATCTGGATCCTACACCGCACCGAAGAGCAACTCGCCGCACTGAGCGATCACAACAACATGCTGGCCGACCCCTTTTCTAATCGTCCGGGGTTCACGCCAGAATACGCTCAAAACGAATGGCGCTCTATACTTCCTGAATACTTTGTGTGCATTGCCATTTGCACCCACTTAGGGTGTGTCCCGACACCTCGTCTATCTTCCGGCGCGCAACCGGGTTTACCAGGTGATTGGTCTGGCGGTTTCTTCTGCCCCTGTCATGGCTCTACTTTTGACCTCGCAGGCCGCGTATATATGAACAAACCCGCCCCCGATAACCTCGAGATTCCACCTTATAGCGTCTCCCCCGATGGCACCATACTCACCATCGGTGTGGCAGAAAACGAAGCTTAAATTCTTTTAATTATTTGCTTTCATTCTAAAAAAAGGAACCGTTTTCATGGCTGGCGAGAAAACAGTTGAAACGACAGGACTCTTGGGGTGGATTGATAGGCGCTTTCCGCTGACATCCCTCTACAAAGAGCACATGTCAGAATATTACGCCCCGAAAAACTTTAACTTCTGGTATTTTTTCGGCTCATTATCCCTATTAGTACTGGTCATCCAGATCGTTACTGGTATTTTCTTGGTGATGAACTACAAACCCGATGCCGAGCAGGCCTTTGCTTCGGTTGAGTTCATCATGCGCGAGGTACCCGGCGGCTGGTTCATCCGCTACATGCACTCGACCGGTGCTTCGATGTTCTTCGTGGTGGTGTATTTACACATGCTCAGAGGGCTCTTCTACGGCTCTTATCGCAAACCACGCGAACTGGTATGGATTTTTGGCGTCGCTATCTTCCTCTGTTTGATGGCTGAGGCTTTCTTTGGTTACCTCTTGCCCTGGGGTCAGATGTCCTACTGGGGTGCACAGGTCATCGTTAACCTCTTTTCTGCCATCCCCTTTATCGGTCCCGAGTTAGCCATTTGGATTCGTGGTGATTACGTCGTTTCCGACGCTACCCTCAATAGATTCTTTGCCTTCCACGTCATTGCCATCCCATTGGTTCTGATCGGTTTGGTTGTGGCACACCTCATTGCCTTGCACGAGGTAGGTTCCAACAACCCAGATGGCATTGAAATCAAAGACGGCCCCAAAGACGACAAAGGGCGTCCCCTGGACAGCATCCCCTTCCATCCGTTTTATACCGTCCATGATATTTTGGGCGTCGCCGGGTTCCTGATCGTTTTTGCAGCGATTATGTTCTTTGCGCCCGAGATGGCCGGGTACTTCCTCGAGTACAACAACTTTATCCCTGCCGATCCGATGGCTACCCCTGAGCACATCGCACCGGTTTGGTACTTCACGCCGTTCTACTCCATGCTGCGTGCCACCACCGATGACTTTACCTGGATTCTCGTCGGGGGAGCACTAATCGCCGCACTGGCTATCCTGTTACGTGGCTCTATCCGCATCCAGTGGCGCGTGCTCATCACCTTGATCCTGATCGGGGTTGCCGTTGCCTTGCGCGTATTTGACGCCAAGTTCTGGGGGGTCGTCGTCATGGGCGGCACCGTGGTGATTCTGTTCTTCCTGCCCTGGTTAGATACCAGCCCTGTGAAGTCTATTCGCTACCGTCCCGGTTGGCACAAACTGCTCTATGCCATCTTTATCGTTAATTTCCTCATGCTCGGTTTCTTGGGTACTGAGCCCCCAAGCGATCTTTACAACCTGTTAAGCCAAATAGGTACTGTGATCTACCTGGCATTCTTCTTGCTGATGCCCGTCTGGTCACGCATGGGTAAGTTTAAACCTGTTCCTGAGCGCATCACTTTCCGCGCCCGCTAAAACTTATTCAAGGTATGGATTTAACATGATTAAAAAAGCACTTGGAGCGCTCGCTTTAGCCCTTAGTATTAGCAGTCCAGCGATGGCCTTTGTCGATGATTACCCCACCGAAAAGGCCCCCGACTTGATTAACGATATGGCCGCTTTGCAAAACGGTGCCAAGCAATTCGTCAACTACTGCCTCAACTGTCACAGCGCAAGCGCGATGATGTACAACAAGCTGACTGACATCGGCCTGACCGAGGAGGAAATCAGACGTAATTTGCTCTTTACTTCGGATGACATTGGCGATTACATGGATGTCGCACTCGATCCCGAGGATGGCAAAAAGTGGTTTGGCACCACCCCACCAGATCTTTCGGTGATTGCACGTTCCCGTTCCACCAGTTTTGGTGCGAGTGGGGTCGACTATCTGTACACCTATCTGCGCACTTTCTACCGTGACCAAGGGCAGCTCACTGGCTGGAACAACTTGGTCTACCCCATGGTTGCCATGCCGCATGCTATGTGGGAATCCCAGGGCCCCACACGCCTCGAGAGCGTGGTTGTAGAAGAAAACAGCGATGGCCAATGGGAGCGCACCACCACCACTATTGATGAGTATGGCTTCTGGGATGTAGAGACCGAGCAACTCAGCTCTGCCCCTAGCAAGGCCTCTGCCACTGCTAAAATCATCCCGCTCGACAAAGAGCGCCAAGAGCGCTTCGATCGCGACATCGCTGATCTGAGCAATTTCTTAGGCTGGATGGCTGAGCCTTACCAAATGGAACGCAAGCGCATCGGTGCTGCGGTACTTGTTCTGCTCATCATATTCTTTGGCATTGCCTGGCGTCTCGACAAGGCCTTCTGGAAAGACGTCAAGTAGCCGACCTCGCACCACACCCTGCACCCCCCGTGCAGGGTGTCTCCCCTGCTATTGAGCCTTTGGGCTCATGTTTCATTTCTATAAATTGGAAACCTAAACTATGATGGTGCTTTATTCTGGTACTACCTGCCCTTTCTCTCAACGTTGCCGCTTTGTGCTGCACGAGAAAGGGATGGACTTTGAGATTCGTGACATTGACCTCTACAATAAACCTGAGGACATCTATGTCATGAACCCCTATGGTGAAGTCCCCATCCTGGAAGAGCGCGACCTCATTCTCTACGAATCCAATATCATCAACGAATACATCGACGAGCGCTTTCCACATCCGCAGCTGATGCCAGCTGACCCCACCATGCGGGCTCGGACACGGCTGTTCCTATTTAACTTTGAGCGCGAACTATTTAGTCATGTACTGGTGCTCGAAGATCGCAGTGAGGTACCCGCCGAAAAGTTGGACAAAGCACGCAAAGAGCTACGTGATCGTCTCACTCAGCTCGCCCCCATGTTGGCTAAAAACAAATATATGCTGGGCGACGAGTTCACCATGATTGACGTTGCGATTGCCCCTTTGCTTTGGCGCCTGGACCACTATGGTATTGAGCTACCAAAGAGTGCAGCGCCGATACAGAAATACGCAGAGCGAGTGTTTTCCCGCCCTGCATTTATCGAGGCCCTCACACCCTCTGAAAAAGTAATGCGTCGCTAACATTTATCATGCCAGAAACCTCTACCAAACCCTATCTCATCCGCGCTTTGCACGACTGGTGCACCGACAACGGCTACACACCCCATATCGTGGTCCAGGTCGATGAAAACACCGTCGTGCCGATGGACTACGTACAAGATGGACAGATCACATTAAACATCAGTTATCTGTCGACCAATCAGTTACTCATCGGCAATGAATACATCGAGTTTCAAGCGCGGTTTGGCGGGACACCTGAGGACATCTTTGTTCCTGTGGCTGCAGTGTCGGCTATTTTTGCCCGCGAAACAGGCGCTGGCATGGGCTTTGAGGTCACCGAATCCGAGCCTTACCCTGGCTCATCTGCAAATAAAGATGAGCCATCCCAATCTTCAACCTCTGAACCACAGACCAAAGAAGATGAAAAGGGCGCTGATTCCACCAACAAGAAAGCCAAGGACGACAAGGGCGGCGCAGGCCATCTGCGCATTATTAAATAATAATACGGTTACCCAAGGGCAGCTTTAAAACTAGGCCCTTGGAAAACCATTTTTTATCCTATATAATTACTCTTTTTGCCGGCTTAGCTCAGTTGGTAGAGCAGCGCACTTGTAATGCGAAGGTCGGGGGTTCGACTCCTCTAGCCGGCACCATTTCCCTTCTCTAGTACCCTAGCCTACTCAAACTCTATGAGCATATCGGCGACGACGGGCAACACCTCTGCATTTTTATCCACATAAAAATAATGCCGCTTGTTGCGTTGGTCTACGCGCGCATCGATATACGCCAACACAGGAAATCCTGCTTCTAACTCCCTGATCGGGCCCCAATGCATTGGTACATCCCCATGGTATAGACCATCCAAAATAGGGGGGAAAATTTCATTGCCCTGTTCATCAAATAGCCCTACGTGATTATTTTTAATCGCACCAAGCCGGGGCGCATCATTATATAAAAGCAGGGTCTGATACACAGGCGCGAGCCGTTCTGTGCCTTGCCAATCGTAGATCCCAAAAGAATCATCACGCTGCTCAGGGTCATAGGCACTCACAAAAATTTCCTGCTCATCAGCACGAATCAATGGAGCCTCATAATGATCTGGAGAAGACCAGGTCCTCATGGGTGCTGAAATAATAGGCTCGCCATCGGGACGCAAATAAAGGGTATCCCAAAACTGGTTTTTATTTTCCCAAGACAACGCGATGAAGCCCGATTCATTTTGCAAGGCCATATCATATTCCAGCGGATAGACCTCTTTTCCTTTATCATTGATCACGCCAAACTTGCCGTCATTTTCCACAATGATCAAGCCATTATGTACATCACCAATAAAATCATAGGCAGCGCTGATCACCTGCTGTGTCGCGGCATCGTATAAATAACTTTTCCCCTCATCGAATACCCACCACAATCCATATTGGGCCATTGGCTCATAGTCTTCAAAGGGTAATTCAATCATTTTTTGCTGTTCGGTATCCCACCAGTGATATCGGCTGCCCGCCACTTGCTGCTCATAAGAGCGCAACATGCCAATGATCTTGCTCTCTTTAAAAACGTCCATAGATGCGTAGCGCGGGGGCACCCATTCTTTGGTAGTCGCTAAGTCAATCAACCCATATCCACCATCTTGCATCACAGACAATAGACCTGGCTGCAGTAGGCTGAGTGACTCGTATACAGGGGGCAGCACCTCAGTACCATCCATCTCATAAAGCCCCGTTAGCCCCTCTTTTTCAACCAAAATATAGGGATGATCGGCATGCTCTGGCGCCCAATAACGAATGTCGTCAAAGGCAGGCTCAACCAACACCTCTTCATCCGCGAAATACCAACCACGTAATTTTCCTTTGTGCACTTTTAATATGTTGGTATCCACCCATTCATTGGTTTCATCTCTGCGGATTAGAAAGCCATAACCATCATATTGCGCTGGTATTAATACGTTCCCACTTAAATCGCGTAGTTCTATACGGCCCTCATTTTCATACTGGACCAAAAAATAATCCTGCCTTAAACGGCTGATATCCTCTGCCTGCAGCCAGGGCACCACCTCAGTACCCGATGCATCTAAAATCGCGCGCTTGCCCTCCTTGGCCACTGCTATATAGAGATTTTGATCAGAATAGTTATCGAGCTCGTAAACCCCGGTTAACTCAAAATCCGTGAGCTGCTGACCATCACCATTAAATAAGGCAAAGCGCCCATCCTTCATAAAAGCCACAAAATCATTTAAAACGAGGATGTCATCATAATCCTCGGTGGCATAATGCGCTCCCGTCCCTAAATGGATGAGCAACTCTTGGCCATCGCGCTGTAAATTCATTACCCATTGATCGCCGCGCATATACGCGTGTTGAGGAAACTCGTACTCAAAAGGCAACCGCACCTGCCCATCAAATCCAACCAAGCCCCAATGACCCTCTTTTTGCGCATAAAAGTAATCGGGTTTTGAGCCGCAGCCCCCGCAGTAATCGACCTGCTGAAACTCAGCAGGAATCACCAGCTCTTGTGCGCCCCCCTCATAAATGCCCCACTGCCCTTCTTTTTGCACTGCAAAATATTGTTGATAACCAAGTGACTGCACATCCTCATACTCAGTGGGTACCAACTCTTTACCTTGAGCAGTCAATAGACCTATCCTTCCTTCTTGATGAGACTTTAGGATCTGGCACGGTCTTTTTTCCAAATAATCATAATCTGCCTCTATCACCCATTGCCCCGTCCGCGGATCGACCAAGCCCATTTTTTGATCACGCGCCACCAAATAATGCGTGGTCACATTGTCATCGAAAGGGCTCAGTTCATAACAGACCCTTTGTTGATCTATCAACACAGTATCGAATACCTGATCAAAGAGGTGCTCTCCCTGCGTATTGATGTAAAAAGTCTGCCCGCCCTGCTCGACACGAGCCAACCCGCCTTGAAAAATGGATACGGCATCATACTCCGCGGGGTGACGCGCCATCAGCGTCTCTAGAAAATCAGCCTGCTGAAGTTCTATTTTTGTTAATGACACTTCGGCCTTATTTTCATGTTCGGCAGAGGTCTTAGTCTCTCCTGATGCCGCCCCCTGCTCATCAGCCATAGACAGGTCATCAGTACCCCGCCCTCCCATCTCTTTTTCACGCACCTCCTCCCACAGAACCACATTAAAATCATCCTCAGGAGCACGTAATAACGCATCAGAATCGATGGGACGAACGGTAATGGCCTCTTTATGAATGTCTACTTGGTGCCCCTCTATAGACGTGCTATTTAACTGCTTTAAAGCATATCCCGGCACCCCCAAGCCCTTGAGCTCATAAAACCACGACGGCAGCTCAGAACTCACCCAATACAACATCTCTGCGGTGTTCTTATCCTCATCTGGCTCATCCCAATAACGCACCTGCTCAACCTCTAAGCCGAACATAGGGGGTTGCGCTTGAGTGATGGTTTCCACATGTGCCCAATGGCTGTCATGCCCCCCATCATCCAGAAAATCATCTTGATACTGCGCTACCGTAAACTGATAAATCACAGGGGCACCGGTGTCATATATAAACAGAGCATCTGATGAGCGGTCATAAATAATATTTTCACCTCCCATTTCGGAATCAAAGTGGTTATAGACCTCATCCGAGAAGCGCTCGATAATTTTTTTCTCAGCCAGTGACGTATTTACTGCCTCAATATCAGCAATAAAATCAGGAGAAGCCTCCTCTTTTTGTGGCACCGTCAAATAAACACGTGACACCACCTCCCAAACCCCGGTGATATCCTCTGCCATCCATGATGGTTGCTCTGCCGTGGCGTCTATAGGGCCCTGATTTTCTGTAGGAGCATCACTTGCTTGTGCCCAACCAAAGGATGGTACCAGCCACATAAACCCCATCAAAACGCATAACAAGCACCGAGAAAAAACACCCCTATTTAATTGTTCCTGCTGTTTTTCTTTTAAATTCATTTTAAAACCACTCTTCTCAATGATTATTCTTTAAGAGAGAAAAGGGGGAATTATCCTGCCGTCACCCAGCGACCTGCCAATTTTTTTAAAGGTTTATTATTGGGCTGAATACAATCATAAAAATCACATACAAAGCCGGCAGCAAAATCACCCCACCAATGCATGCGCCAATCACAAGCAACAATTTCGTGACGATTGTTTTTTTACTCCAAAACTTAAAAACAAGGAATAATACCAGTGCAGCGACGACTAGATAGATAGGCCAATAAAAAAAGGCCAGAAAAAAGAATGCCTCAAAATACTCTCCCATCACCTGCTTTCCTATTTTTTTATAGTTTATTAAGCAAAACCAATCAGAAAGAATAAAGAGTATAGTCGGAGAGAAAGAACATTCTGTTTCCAGCCGCTACCAATGCAACCAATCATTATTTTTATCTGATGTGGCCTCTCCTCCAGAGGTGAGAAACAGCCTATAGGACATTAAAAGCGATGGTTTAAACCCACCCCCACCTCTTTGCCAGTCAGGTTTTTCAGGTAGGCCAGGTTTTTTCCGTAGGCTCCATAAACATAAGCCGTGGTGCGTTTAGACAAAGAGTACGTCAACTGAGTGGCGTAAATATTTTGGCTGCCTGTAGGCAATGCACGCCCAGTTTCATTGCGAAAGAGATCGCCCATATTGGATGAGGAGCGTGTCCAGGAGATAGCCCATTTCCATTGGTCAATAGGCATGCTCATCCCTACATAGTAGTTTTTAGACTTGAATCCCTGACGATTATAAAAGCCAATGAGCTCTTCGCCGGCGAGACTGGGGTTGGTACCGCCAATATTTTTAATATTACCGGCCGTATTAAATTTGCCGTTATAGTCCCGCCCATAGGCCAAGCTCAGTTTAAATGCATCAAAATCATAGACCGTACCGAGGGTCCAACCACGCAGGCTAAAGTCTTGAGCTCGTTGATTATTATCTAGGCCCCGCTTTCTGTCATAGCTGGCAGACATCTGCCAAGGCCCCCGTTCATATCGCGCAGCAATACTGCTGTAGTGCTCAAAATCTGTTTCTATTTGATGCAAATCAGAGCGTAATACACTGCCTTTGCGGGCATAACTGGCCCCAAAAGTCAGTCCATACATCTGCGGACTCTCGTATTTGAGTAGGTTATCCGCCGTCACCCCCGAGCCCCCAAAAGCGCGAGAGACCTTACCCAGGCCACGCACCATATTCACCGCCAAAAAATCATCAGAAGATGATTTCTGCCGGCCCAAGCTAAGGGTACCCAACCCCTCATGTCGTAACCCCATAAAAGACTTTTTGCTAAACATGCTTTTAGAGGTGCCATCCGACAAACTGAATTTACTTTCTAAATTAAAAAAGACATCCAGTTGTGGGTTGATTTGCTCAGTGCCTTTTAAACCCCAGATATTACTTTTCAGATAACCGTCATTTAAACCCGTGCGCGTCGATTTAATATCCACCCCATCCACAGAGTATTTCTGCTGACTCCACTGTAAATTACTATCGACTGCACCATACAGTGTGACGGACGATTCGGAAAAAGAAGGAGTGCTCAAAAAAACTAAAGGCAACGAGAAAAAAACAACGGCCTTTTTCAACGGGTGCAACGGCATAACTAAATACTTTTAAAAAACCAAACAGCCCCCATAGTAACTGAAATACCCAACCGCAAACACAGGGTAATTTTGATGGCAATCAAAGAATGTGGTCTTTAAGCTTGGTTGCTGCTCACCCTATAGTGGTTGCGCCATCGGACGCAAAGTCAGGATCTGCTCGCTACGCCCAAATGGACCGTGCTCATCATGGAGCACTGCGCTGCTCAAGCCAATACCATCACTGCTATATTGCTGGACCGCCTCTAAACCCAACCAACGTCCACTGGGCTGACGCAGCATATGTATTTGTAAATCGAGATTTGGAAACGCCCAAAGCAATTCAGCATCACATTGACGATGCGCCACCCCATTGGCCATATCGACCAAACTCATCAAATGGGCAAAATCGCTGTCCGGTTGACCCGCGACTAATACCTTGTCCGTATTGAGCCACACCAGCCCTTTACCAGGTCGATGACCCGGCATCTGCACGGCGCTCAAGCCCTGTATATAGCCACCGCGCCACCCCTCCTGCTCTGTCCACACCATCCCACCTGCATGCGGCCCAGGCACGGGTTGATCCTCTTGCCCTTCAATTGCGCTACTGTCCTGAGTCAACAAGCGCCAAGCGCGTGCCACCACACACACCTGGCCTCGAATCTCCATCTGTGACTCGACCAGCTCAATCGTACGACCGGGACGAATCAACCGCGTTTGAACCGTGCACTGATCAAGATGCATCTTGCCAAAAATATCAAAGCTAATTCGCCCCAAGCGCATATCATCGCGCGGAAAAAACTGCTCTATCTCGGCGGCCAACAAACCACTGACAGGCCCCATATGCTGCTCGTTGGCATTCCACGCCCCCTGTGCATGTAGGGTGGGCTGGTAAATGCTCTGCACGAGCTGCTTTTCGGTATCAACTTTTTTATCTACTAACTCATAAAAAGCTGACATCAACGGACTCCTTGGGTAGTTTAGGCATCAGATTGAAATAAATCGCGCGTATAGACTTTATCGGCCACATCGCGAATCTCATCTGCCAATCGGTTGGCGATAATAATACTGCTTTGTTTTTTAAAGGCATCCAAATCATTCACCACAGGCGAGTTATAAAAATGGCTCACCTCGAGCACCGGCTCATAAACAATCACCTCAAACCCTTTGGCCTTGAGGCGTTTCATAATCCCCTGAATGGCAGAAGCGCGGAAATTATCACTGCCCTCTTTCATCACCAAGCGATACACCCCAATGGTATGGGTAAAAGTCTCTTGCATGATACTGCTGGGGTATCCAGCCAAACGCTCAGCAGCTGCGCCTGCATCGCCCCCTGTTTCACCATTTTTGCGAGCTTGCGCCCAACGAGCGGCCTGCAGCTGTAATGCCTTGATGATGTCGTCTGCAATGAAATCCTTGCGCGTACGATTTGCATCCACAATGGCACGAATCAAATTATTAGGCACATGCCCATAATTAGCGAGCAACTGCTTGGTGTCCTTGGGCAAGCAATAGCCTCCATAACCAAAGGACGGATTGTTATAGTGCCCCCCAATACGGGGATCTAAACACACCCCATCAATAATCTGACGCGTATTTAAATCGTGACTCAAGGCATAGGAATCCAACTCATTGAAAAAAGCCACCCGCATCGCCAAAAAAGTATTGGCAAACAACTTGATCGCCTCGGCCTCTGTAGCATGCGTAAACAAAACAGAGGGGTCTTTAGTCACGGCCCCTTGGGTTAGCAAATGTGCAAAAGTACGCGCACGCTCGGAATCCTCGCCAATAATAATGCGCGAAGGGTGCAAATTATCATACAGCGCCTTGCCCTCACGCAAAAACTCAGGGGAAAAAATAATTCGATCGGTATCAAAGCGCTCGCGCAATGCTTGTGTAAATCCAACAGGAATCGTGGATTTAATGATAATAGTGGCAGAATCACTCACCCCCAATACGTCGCTGATCACAGACTCAACCGAGCTGGTATTAAAATAATTGCTCTTGGGATCGTAATCCGTCGGCGTTGCCACCACCACATAATCCGCCGTTGCATAGGCTGACAACCCATCTGTGGTTGCCTTTAGGTTGAGCTCTTTTTCTTTGAGGAAATGAGAAATATCCTCATCCTGTATGGGTGACTCTTGGCGATTGAGCTGCGCGACCTTGTCCGCATCAATATCCACTGCCACCACCTCATTATGCTGTGCCAATAACACAGCATTGGCCAACCCCACATACCCAGTCCCAACGACTACGATTTTCATATGCACTCCGCGCTCATTTAATAACTGAAATCGTACCGGCCCAAAGCCCCCATAATACAACCACACAAAAAAAGGCGACGATGCGCCTCTTATTAGGGTTAAAAACGAAACTATTATACTGCACCTGGGTTTTGAGGAAATATGCTTTAGTTAATAGATAATCCTTCTTTCAGCAGCGGAACAATATCTTTAAAATCGGAATTCCTTCTGGAGCCTTTTACTAACAACACATCTCCATTACACAATATCTCTTTTAAATACTCGACTGTATCTTTAGCAGTATCAAAATGGGGCCCCAAAATAGAAGCAGGCAAAACCTCTCGCAAGTAGAGCATTTCTGGACCATGAGTAACAACAAGATTAACGCCCGAATCTAGCACTGGCTGCTTAAGGTTTTGATGAATTTCTTTAGCTAATTCTTCCAAATGCACAATTCGACCTAACAATGCAATTTTCCTTTTCCCTGAAAAACCTTTTTGCAGTACCGTTAAAGCATTAACCATTGATAAATAGGTGGCATTAAACCCATCATCTATCAACAACAGCTCACCAAAATAGGCGTTAATGGTTTCTATTTCCATTCGCGAGTCAGACGCAGAATAATTTTGCAATGTCTGTGTTATCTCTAAAGGGGCAAAACCTAATTCTAAACACACACAAAATGCAGCTGCTACATTTTTAGCTAACCCCTCCCCTGAGCCATCTAGTGTGATCGAATAACTTCTTCCTTGGTAGATCAAAGAAATTATCAGCTGAAAGTCATTTTGAACAACCGATGCAATTTGTACGCAGTCTTCAGCACGAATCCCATAAGTAACAATTCTATTAGCGTGCTTTTTAGCTTCCTGCAGCACCTCTTCAAAATAAGGAATTTCACTTGAAATAATCGCAATTTTTGCACCGCTCAAACCGGTAAACACTCGTGACTTCCATTTCGCTACATCCCTAAGGCTTCTGACTCCTGGACGAACTTGAGTAATATCAATTGCCGTGACTACACTAATTGTCGGTTTTATTAAACTGGTTATTGGTCCCCGACGCATCCAAAGAGCGCTTTGAGCTATCTCTACAACAGCAGCCTGATATGAGGGCGATAAACTGGCTAATAACCCAGGGGCACCGACTCTACTGTTGTAATTTAATGCAGTAGCCAATACAGAGGCACCTAGCCCCGAGTTGATATGATCAATCAAATGCGTAACGGTTGATTTTCCAACAGAGCCTGTAATGGCGATTACAGGGTTTCTGTATCGTTGTCTAGCAGCGAGCCCTAATTCAATAAAGCAACGAATAGGATCCTCTACCAGTAATAAAGGAAAGTTTTCTGGTAAACCATCCACAGGTTTGCTTACGATAGCACCTGCCACACTTCCAACCACCTCTGATAAAACTTTGTGTCGATCAAAATTAGTTAAAGGCATCCTACTATATTGTTCATGTTTAGCACGATCTATAGAGTCATGCCCAATAAACAAAGTAGGCGCAGGAAATTTATCTATAAACCCTATGCCAGCAACCACAGAACGTACAAACCACCCTTTAGGGGGCTCAACTAACCATTCGCCACCAGAGATCAAAGCCAACTGAGCTGCATTCCATGTCGCTGTATCATCTAAGGAACCTAGCCCCTCGAGCTGCGGGAAATCAGTTTTATAAGTGACAGGACTAAACCTTTGTTTTTGCGCCTTTACTCGGCTTTTTTGCCTTGTTTTGTTTGTGAAGCCAAAAGATAGTTCAAACTCTTCTGGAAGTCGGACTTTTTCGATTTGATTTGAATTTGAGACTAAAGCTATTGTCAATCTAAGCGGCACATTTTCTAACTGCCTTGGTTGCGGTGGACGCAGCCCGTATAAATCTCGATAAATTTTTCCTGGCTCCCAGCGCGATGTGGGCCATAGCCAATCGCAGGGGTCATGATCCATGGACCTCCCCCATTCTGGCATTGACGTTTTCTGTTTGGGTTCTGCCCTAAAATACAACCTATAATTTTCTTGCGTGGGTGTATTTAGTTTCCAAAAGCTTTCAACCCATAGCATCTGGCGTTTCTCAAACTTCTTGGGCCATGCACGTAGCCCAACAAGCACTAAGGGACCCAAAGCCACAGGTGCAATTTTTGCTTCTACCGGGACTTCTTCAACTGTCCAATTAGATGGCAGAGCATATTTCTTTGTTAAATTTTTCTTTTTAGGTTTTTTAAAGGTTAAGCAATCTTTTTTTATTTTTTGAGGCGGATTCAAAGAAATTTTGCCATGCCCTAATTCATCAATCAACAACTTAGTTTTCAACTCACTACACAAAGCTGCATAGTGTTCCATAGCGTTATGCGCATCTTTAACATCCAGCTGAGTTGTCTGGCCGTAACCAACTCCTACTGGAATAATTTTTATACGCTGAACACCTTCATGATTAAACTCGAGCCTAAAAGCGGCACTCTCTTTAAATCTTTGGCGAACTGAATCAAATAAAAAATCCCCTGCATCATAAATAATAGGCCGATTTTTATATATCTCTATTCCTTGCAGCCTATGCGCAGAAGCACCTAGTACTCCATCCACACCTAAATCAATTATCTGCCTCGCAACCCTCTTACTCAAATCACTTGGAGTGCTACGATTATTTGCTCCCAAATGAATTATTACCAAAACAATATGCGCCTGTTCTCGCGCTTTTTCTATTTCGGGAGTTAATAAATGAACTATGCTATCCCCGTCTCTGGGATCAATGTAAGCAATACCAGGTTTTTGAGCTGTCGCGGCAAAACGCGGCTCTGTTGTATCAATATTAATAAACGCAACGTTTATATTTTGGATCGTCACTATTTGCGGTGATATCGCTTCTTTAAAGCTTGCCCCACTACCTATACTTTTAATGCCTACATCTTTAAAAAAGCCCTTTTGCTGTAACAACGCGTCAGTTCCATAATCACCCGCATGATTATTAGCCGTAGCAACCATATCAATATCGGCACTTATCAAAACATCTATCATTTCTGGACGCGCACGGTAGTAATAAGGTCCTCCTTCTCCTTTATCAATTCCCTGTTCACCCAAAGTGCTAATAACACATTCTAGGTTTAATACTCGATAATCTGCTTCTGCTAATGCGGGCACATTAATTGTTTTTTTAATTCCTAGTTTTTCGGTACGATAATGCTGCCTGCGACCTAAATTCACATCCCCAGCCCAAATCAAACTAGCATGTTCTCTCAGCGCTTCAGTATGCTCAAGTTTTCTAGACGAACGAGAACTTTTTAATAAATCGCTATTTTCCCGCTTTTTTTTTAAATACTTTAAATAGGCAACATAACCAGAGAGGTAATGCTCTACATCGTCAATACGTACTCTAAATGAATGGTGACGAATAAAAAAACTGCCCAATATGCGTTGCGGGTTAGCAAAATACATGGCTATTTCAGGAGCGAAGTAACCGTTGAGCAAATAACGCGCTCGTTTTTCTAATGCCTGATAAAAGGCTTTTTGATCTAATTCGTCTAATAAATGCCCATACTGCTCTGATTGACGCAAGCGCTCCACCATTTGCTCAGCTGCCATCATAAGCTCTAGCAAAGTGGGAAAGGTCGTAATGCGGTTAGCTACAAAATCTAAATGCCCCGCTACATTTTGAATACCAAAACGATAGTATTTTTCTTCTTCTTTATAGCGGGTTAATTCGTTGACACAATAGCTCAACCAGTGATCGTGCACTTTCCAGTGCTCTGCCGCAATAAAATATTCAAAGGCTTTTTCCACGATGGCCAACCAACGGGCGTCACGGGTGAGTCCGTATAAACGCATTAATCCAAAGGCTGCTTCACCATCGTAATAAATAACGCGAAATTTTTCTTTGATGCTTAAGTCGGGATAATTGAGCACATGCGTCAATTGGCCGCTGCGGGGATCCTGCATCCACTGAATCCCCAAGGCTAATGCCTCTAACAAAGGCAAATACTGTTTTGTGTCAAATACTTCACTGTATTTAGTCAATGCCAAGATCAAGACAGCATTGGCACCTAATTTGATTTCTTTTAAATCATGCTCGACCAAAAAAGCGATCTGTTCGCCCGCATTATTTTGATCATATTTCACAAACCTTTCGATCACATATTGCAAAGCGCGGTCGATAGCAGCGCTAAGTGCAGCGCAACGCGTAACCTCCCATGCCTCTATCATGGAATACACGGTCGACGCGTGTCGCAAGGTATTGTAGAAACGAATCTCTCGATCAAAGCAAGGATGCCAGCCATAATAAAAACGCCCATTAGGCTGTACCTGCTGTGTTAGATACTGGCTGGCTGTGGTGATCAAATGGCCCACTCTAGACTCATCGAGCTGCCGAACCACCCTACGCCCTGCATTGCGCCCCCGTCGATACAACAAATAGGGGCCTTCTTCGGTCGAGATAAACACACCTGCAGTATCAACTAAGTGCACCGATTGTTCAGGCGCAAAATCATAATCAAAATCTGCATACTTGAGCTTTCCATACGCACGGAAATTCCGTTTATTGATTTGTGCATTAGGAACTCTCGCACCCTGATAGAGCATCGCATTGGCGTTGAGTTCTTGCTCGGTAAAGGCGTATTGACACTGTGCTCCCATCACCATGCCCCAGCGCATGTAATTACGCTTTACACCCTTAAACCAATGTTCAACCTGTGCCAATGAGGCCTGCCGTACCGTACGTGCCCAATCAATACGGATCCAAGTGGGCGCACTGCCATAATCTTTTAACCACAGCCCATAATGGCTCACCACCTGAGCCCAAGCTTGGTCAAAATCACCCCCAAAGAAATGATGCGCCTGGGCCCGCTTTTGCCCATCAGAAAGAGAAACGAATAGCAGTACCCCTTTTTGTTGATTCAAGAGAACATGACGTGCATGCTGCTCAGCGAGATCCCGAAGACGAAAAAGCATATGGCTATTCCAACAACCCGTGCACTTTTAATGCCAGACTCAAACGATCGCTCACGCCTAACTTACTAAACGCTGAGCCCAGATGGGCACGAACGGTGCGCTCACTAATATCCAAATCCTGAGCAATCTGTTGGTTGGTATGACCCAATGCCGCACGCTGCGCGACATCCACCTCACGAGGCGTTAATGCGCTTTGCCAATCTGTTGCCCCCTCAGGCACTTGCTGGCCAATCTGATTGAGTAGGCGGCTGAGCAAACTCGCCCCCAGCCACACCTGGCCATCTAAAACATGTTTCAGTACCCGATGCCACTGGGCAGGGCTACTATAGGCATGAACATAGGCCTTGGCACCCATTACCAGTGCGCGCTGACCCTCGGGATCATTGGGCTTGAGACTCGCCACGAGGACCAAATGTTCTTGAAAAAAACGGCGCCACTCATCGCTATCCCAATGGATTCTATCCACATCGACAATGACTAATTGCGCCTTGGCCTGATCAGTTAATTCTTGAATGCTTTTGATGGCTGTAGTTACAAATTGAGCGTTTTCTATTCCTTCAAGATGTTGGATCAGATAAGGGTCATGGCTGAGCAAATACACTTTAATTTTAGACATAATTTTTTCCTACTAATGGCCCTAAGCACGCTAGCGCTCAACAAAAGCATTTTCACGAGCTCTTAAAATTGGTTTGAGCAAATACTGCAATACGGTGCGTTTACCCGTTAGCACATGGACATCCGCCATCATGCCAGGAATAATGGGTTTTTCCTCATTACCTAAAAAAGCACTATCTGTACGAACTTCGGCAATGTAATAAGTATTCCCCTGCTCATCGACCAAAGTATCCGCGCTGATTTGCTCTACCTCACCATCTAATCCGCCGTACACCGTAAAATCATAGGCAGTAAACTTCACACTCGCTTTTTGGCCTGGGCGCAAAAACCCAATATCTCGCGGATTAATACGCACCTCGAGTAATAACGAGTCATCCGAGGGGACGATTTCCAAAATGTCGTGACCAGGCTGAACCACCCCACCCAATGTATTGGCGTGCAAGCTTTTAACCACTCCACGCACGGGTGAACGCACCTCTGCCAAACGCACCCTATCGGCCAACCCCACCTGACCTTCAACCAGTGCCGACAAACGGGCACGCGTATCCGATAGATCAGAACGGGCCTCATTTCTAAAGATATATTCTGTTTCGCGCAGGCGCTTATCAGCCTCTTGGATGGCAGCTTCTATACGATCAATCTGAGCCTCATATGCTTTTTTCTCGCCGCAGTATTTGGCCACATCACGTTGCAAACGCAAAATATCTACTTGCGACACCGCCCCAGACTCGAGCAAAGGCCGTGTCATCTCTAACTCGCGAGAAGTAATGCCACAACTTTGTGCAGCTTGTTCGCGGTTCGCCTCTGTTTCTCGGAGCTCTTCACGACGCTGTTTGAGCTGCTCTTCGGCGATGGCCAGACTATTTTCTAACTCTTGAGATCGAGACTCCCAAATGCGTATCTCCATCTCTGCAAGTTCGGGGGCAGACAACGCCACCTCACTGGGCACATCAATGGCATCTCCATCCGCTAAAGCCCGCAATCGAGCGGCTTTAGCCTTTAGTGCCAAAATCTCAGCTTCGGTCTCACCCAAACTAGAAGAATAGCGGGTAGGATCGATGCGTAGCAGGACATCGCCCTCTTCTACCAATTGACCGGGACGCACCATAATGGCCTCGACCACCCCACCATCCAAGCTTTGCACCACCTGTACCTTGCGCGAGGGCACCACCTGACCCTCACCACGCACCACCTCATCAATCCATGCGTGATAGGCCCAAACAACCAATCCGAACACAACCAAAATAGACAACCAAACCAACAAGCGAGAGCCGCGCATGGTTTGCTTTTTTAATAGCTCATTGATATCCATGCCGTTTAACTCCTGCGCTGACCAATACGCCGCTCGCGCAGCGCGGTGATCACTTGATCCTTAGGCCCATCTGCCACGATGCGGCCCTCATCAATCACTATCAATCGATCCACCAGCTCTAGCAGCGGCATACGATGCGTAATAATCACAACCGTACGATCCTCACACACAGACTTGAGTTGACGCCGTAACGCCAGCTCGCTTTGATTGTCCATATGGCTACTGGGCTCGTCTAAAATCAACACCGAAGGATTATTTAGCAAGGCACGCGCCACCGCAATTGACTGTCTCTGCCCCCCCGATAAAGACTCCCCTCTTTCACTAATCAACATGTCATAGCCTTGCGGGTGCTGAGCTGCAAAATAATCCACTCCGGCAATCTTGGCAGCATCTAGCATCTGCTCATCTGTGGCAAAGGGGGCGCCCATCATCAGGTTTTGCTTTAAAGTGCCGTAAAAGAGCACCGGATCCTGTGACACGTAGCCCATGGAGCGTCGCAAATCAACGGGATCAATCTGGCGATTATCTACCCCATCAACCAAAATGGCCCCATCCGTTGGCTCATACAAACCCAATATCAAACGTGCAATGGTGGTCTTGCCACTACCAATGCGACCAATCACCCCGACACGTTCACCCGCCTCTATTTTGAAACTCACCTCATCCATTATGGAATGCTCTGAACCTGGATAAGTGAAGCGAATATTTTTAAACTCTATCTCACCCTTGAGCATGGGACGCGGCAAAAAATGCTCATCTTGTTCATGCTCTGCCGGTAACTGCATATAGCGGTCAATGGCTGACAGTGACTGTCGCGCGTTGTAGTACTGCATCATCAAACCAGCCAATGGGCCTAAAGATGACAAACTGCGTCCTGCCAGCATTGAGGACGCAATGATCCCCCCCAGAGACAGCTCGGCAGCGGCGACCAAATACACCCCAATGATCACCACTGATACGGTCACCATCTGCTGGATGAATTGAATAAAACTAACTGTTGCTGAGGTCACACCACGAATTTTTAAATTAATGGCCGCAATATCACGCGTGCTATCCTCCCAGCGTTGCTGCGTCCGACCCTGGGCATTGAGGACTTTCACCGTTTCCAAACCTGACAGTGATTCAACCAACACAGCGTTGCGCTGTGCACTGGCCTTGAACAAATCACCGCTTAGTTTGCGGATGCGCCACTGAGAGAACAAAGACACCACCAAAATGACCACTGCCGCTATTGCCGGAGGCAACATCAAATAAGGTGATAACCACCCCAACACGGCTAAAAACAAAAACAAAAACGGTAAATCCACAAAGGTGGTCAAACTGGCTGAAGCGATGAAATCGCGCACGGCCTCAAAAGAGCGCAAATTGGCAGCAAAAGCCCCCACCGAAGAAGGCCGACTGTCCAAACGGATATCCAGCACGCGCTCCATCACCCGCGCGGATACATTGATATCGACCTCACTGCTGGCCTTATCAACCACGCGCGCCCGAACCACTGTCAACACCCAGTTGAATAACAAAGCCAAGGCCAGCCCCGATGCCATGACCCACAAGGTCTCAAACGCCTCGTTAGGCACCACTCGGTCATAAACATTCAGTGTGAACAAGGGCATCATGATGGCAAAGATATTGATCAGTAACGCCGCCCCAAGCGCATCCCGATACAACCGCCAATTAGCGAATACAGATGCCCAAAACCAGTTTTTACGCCGCGGCTCTTCGAGCCCCTCGCTGGCACGTGTCTCGACATAAAAATGAGGCTGGACAAAGATCATCAAGCCATCATACTGAGCGGCCAGCGCTTGGTAAGGAATGCTGACCGGCGTACTGCTCTCTGGATAACTGACCTGTGCCTCATGATCATCAAAATCATAAAGGACGCAGGTACGGCCATCTTTTAGTAATAAAACAGCAGGCAAAACAGCTTTGGGGACATCCGCTAAGCCACGACGTACGATGGTGGACTGACAGCGCACTCGGCCAACGGCGCGCCGCACCAGATCGAGGCTCAAGCTTTCATTTTTGAGTGGTAAGCCAACCGTTAACTGCTGCGCAGTCGCCTCAATACCATGAAATTTGACCACCTGCACCAAACTGGCTAAGAGGGGATCATCATGGGTGACATGGGGTGGCAACTGCTGTGCATCCCAGCTGCTTTTATCTGCCATAACTGCGTTTTATACCTTAAAAGCCGTAGAAGAAAACATTTCCTGATTACAACGGAAGATCATCATCTTCGTCTATCAAATTTAAACCATGCCTGAGCTGCTCACGTGTCAATTTACGTTCTTGTAGCTTTTCCAAAGCTTGCGGGGGAAGATCGGTCAATCGAATGACGCCACGTGCAATCAACGTATCGATTAAGTCCTCTAGCACACGGATAAATTCTGCATCCGATTGTGATAGGCGTTTTTTTAATTCGTCATCCATCGTTCAACCCCCACTTTTTCAAACTCAGAGGATATTAATTCCAACCAGAGCCCTTTAAAACAGGCGGCTGGTTCCCGGAACGGTATTCCACATGGACTGGCTCGATATTACTCAAATCGGGCAGCGGTGCAGTACATGCAGCGATGCTCTCCTCAGGTAAAGCCAGTGCTTCGACCTCATCAGGCATCTCATCATACGGTTCAGCCAAATCCAAGGCATTTAACAAGCGGTGCGCATAACTCAACCACTGCAACTGTGCAGTCTTTAAATCATAGCGAGCATTAGCCAGCGCGCGCCGCGCATCAAACAATTCATTTTCCGTATCCAGCAAATCTAACAGCGTCCGCTGACCAATCTGAAACTGCTGCATATAAGCTACCCGTACCTTGGAAGTGGCCAGCTCGTGCTGCTCTAAAAACGGGATTTGCTCTTTTAAGCGGTGGATATTATTCCAAGCAATGGTGAGCTCTTGCTGCACATTGCGACACGTATAGTCGCGCACCTCACGGGCAGCGTCCTTTTGAGCGAGGGTTTGACGAATACGTGCACTATCGCTACCGCCTCGGAAAATGTTGTAACTCATCAGCAACTGCACACTAGAGCTACGCCCATTATCATGGTTATTAATATAAGGAGGCTCATTCTTGTCGCGACCTGTTGACGCCCGTAATTCCAGGGTCGGTGACAAGCGCCCACGAGCTGACTGTACACCAGACTCTGCTGCCTGTACAAAGGCCTGTTTAGCGAGGATAGATGGATTCACCTGTAAAAACTGAGCAAAGGTATCCGATTGGGTAGGGATATAGTTATCTCCATCCAGACTTTCTACCAACACCGCTGGTGCGGCATGTCCAACGATACGCCGATAACGCTGCTCAACATCATTGAGGTTACCTGTCTCGGTCATCAAATTACTCTGCGCCAGTGCCTGACGCCCATGGGCCTGTTCTAAGTCGACCCCACGGCCAATCCCAGAGACTTGCCGCTCTTCGATTTGCTTGAAAATATTTAAATGCAAATCATAGTTTTCGCGTGCCAGCTCTACCATTTCACGATAGCGTTGCACGTCTAGATGAGCCTGAGCAGCCTCTAAAGCAACACCATCCACCGTTTCCATCAACTCAAAATAGCTCCCCAGCTTTTCCAATCCCAGCTGCCGAACCATATTGAGTGTTGAAAACCCATCAAACACCAGCTGACGCAAATCTAAGCCATAGCCACGGCGGTTCCAACTCGTCGATGATTTGTGGCGCCACTCACGCCCGACCCAGCCCTGGGCATTGACCTCGGGCAATAACTCACCGCGCGTGACATTTTGCCCCTCAAGAGCCGAATGGAAGTCTTTGTACATCGCTCCGATATTGGGGTTCGTCATGATCGCCTGCTCAACAGACTCTGCTAAAGTCCGCGCCTGATCATTTTGGGGCTGAGCAAATACGGGCTGCCCTAGAAGTGCCGCCGCGCCCCATGCGCTCATTAAAGTCATTAAAACCTTTCGCATACCTTTATCCTGTGCATACCTCTGCGATAGAAACCGGAAACACCTAAGGTGTTAAAACAGAAATCCAAGCAAAAGCTGCACAGTGCGCATGCATAGATAAAACATTTAAGACGCAAAGCATAGCCCCTGAAAAAGCGCCCCTACTACCATAAACAGGGACGCCTTGGAAACAGAACTGCCGAAAAAATCTCGCTCAACGCCTGTCGCACCCAAGCACACGCTAACAATGAACAATGGTTAGTGCGGCTGGTTGCTGCAGGGAAAGCTCATAAATTTTCTTTATTGCATAGATCAATCTGCTGTTTGGCAAGGCGGAGCTACAGGCTTCTGACCTGTATTCTTGAAGCATAACCTTGCGTCTTAAATTGGGTTCTAATTTTTCTTTTACACCCGTATACATTCTATCACTGATCTATATATTTTCACTGCTCCATATATGCTTTCCACGCAAATAAACGTAAAGCTTATGCAAATCTGTTGTTAAAAACACGGAATAATAAAAAGGCAATCGCAGTGTCATCTAACGACTCCGCCCAACCTTTCTAACGGCAGTGAAAAAAACTAACCTGCAAAAATCCCTATTAAGAATCTCTAATAAAGAATAAAATCAATTATTAATTTGGACTCAAGCCAATCATTCAAAACACCAATAAATTAAACCTATAGAAACAAGAGGAGCATCATGTACGAAGATTTGGCCCTATACATTAACGGTGAATTTATCACTGGTGGCGGCCGTGAGAGCCAAGATATCATCAACCCCTCCACACTAGAGGTTCTTGGCAAACTCCCACACGCGACAGAGCAAGACTTGGACAACGCCCTAGAGGCCGCACAAAAGGCCTTTGAAAGCTGGCGTCACAGCTCTCCCATGGAGCGCTCAGAGATACTGCGCAAGGTCGCTCAAATGAGCCGGGATCAGGCAGATGAGATCGGCCGCAACATTACCCTGGACCAAGGCAAACCCCTATATGAAGCAATCGGCGAGGTTAAAAGTTGTGCCGATCACGCCGACTGGCATGCCGAAGAGTGCCGCCGCATCTATGGCCGTATCATCCCACCACGCCAGCCCAATGTCCGCCAAATGGTCATTCGTGAACCCATTGGTGTATGTGCTGCTTTCACCCCTTGGAACTTCCCCTACAACCAAGCCATCCGCAAGATTTGTGCCGCTATTGGCGCAGGCTGCACCATCATCATCAAAGGCCCTGAAGACTCACCCAGTGCCGTCATGGCCATCGCCCGCATGTTCCACGAGGCGGGCCTGCCCAAAGGCGTACTCAATGTGGTGTGGGGCGTACCGGCTGAAATCTCGGACAAACTCATCCGCTCGCCCATCGTGCGTAAAGTTTCATTCACTGGCTCGGTACCCGTGGGCAAACAGCTTGCTGCACTGGCCGGGGCACACATGAAACCAATCACCATGGAACTGGGTGGACACTCACCGGTCATCGTCTTTGAGGATGCTGATGTCGAGCGTGCGGCCAAAATGCTCGCTCGTTTTAAAATTCGCAATGCAGGGCAAGTCTGCATCTCGCCCACCCGGTTTTACATCCACCAAGATATTTTTGAGCAATTCAAAGATACCTTTACCCAAACCTTGGCAGATATCAAGGTAGATGATGGCCTCAAAGAAGGCACCGACATGGGCCCCTTGGCGCACGAACGACGCCTGACCTCAATGCAGCAATTTGTGGATGATGCCACACAAAAAGGCGCTAAAATCCTCTTGGGCGGTGAAGGTAGAGACGACCAAAAAGGTTACTTTTACATGCCTACTGTACTCATCGATGTGCCCAAAGAGGCCCGCGTCATGACGGAAGAACCCTTTGGTCCCATCGCACCGCTGGTGCCCTTTACGGACCACCAGGAGGTTATCCAAGAAGCCAATAGCCTACCCTACGGGCTGTCCTCTTATGTCTTTACCAACAACCTGCAAACGGCCCATATGGCCTCTAATGAAATCCAAGCGGGGATGGTGAATATCAACCACTTTGGCAGCGCCTTACCCGAAGCTCCATTTGGTGGGGTCAAAGACAGCGGCATTGGTAGCGAAGGTGGTCAAGAAACCTTTGATGGCTATCTCGTCACTAAATATGTGACGCAGGTGTAATCAACACTCTATACACCCAAGGGCCCTAACTCAGGGCCGACAACGTAAAAAGGCCGGCATCTGTAATACAGACACCGGCCTTTTTGCTAACAAAGCTGGCCGCTCATTCTGAGAGAATAAGCGCTGCGCTGATCGTTATCCTGCTTAGATACGAGCAGGGGTGACCAAACGCACTACATGCCAAGATTTGTTACGGCTAATGGGACGCCCCTCAGCAATCTCGACGATATCGCCCTCGTTGTACTGATTTTCTTCGTCATGCGCTTGGTATTTACGCGAACGAATAATAATCTTGCCGTACAAAGGGTGCTTTACTCGGCGATCCACCTGGACTAAGACAGTCTTGTCCATTTTATTGCTGACCACGCGTCCGCGCAGAGCGCGCTGCCGTTTTTCCTTTACGGGAGTGGTTTGTGTATCAGTCATATTAATTTCCTACCTTCTCAGCCTGTTTCTCAGTCATTACGGTACGGACGCGTGCAATATCACGGCGTACCTGTTTGATCTGGCTGGTGTTGGTAAGCTGCTGAGTGGCACTTTGCATACGCAAATTGAATTGTGCCTTGAGCAGGCTCTCGAGCTCTTCTTGGAGCTCTTCCTGGGTTTTATTACGCAATTCACTGGCTTTCATAACGTTCTCCTTAGCCCATATTACGTGTGACGAAAGTCGTCGTCACGGGTAATTTTGCAGCAGCTAAACGGAAAGCCTCGCGTGCGAGCTCCTCGCTAACCCCTTCCATTTCGTATAGAACGCGACCGGGTTGAATCTCGGCAACCCAAAACTCAGGGTTACCTTTACCACTACCCATACGCACTTCTGCTGGTTTCTCGGAAATGGGCTTGTCGGGGAAAACGCGGATCCAAATACGTCCACCACGACGGATGTGACGGTTAATCGCACGACGCGCGGCCTCGATTTGGCGGGCAGTCAAGCGTCCGCGGCTGGTGGCCTTGAGGCCAAACTCGCCAAAGGACACCTGGGTGCCACGCGTTGCCAAACCTTTGTTGCGGCCTTTATGCTCTTTGCGATATTTTCTACGAGCGGGTTGCAACATTATTTATCTCCTTCTGGGGCTGCGGCTTGGCGACGATGACCACGACCACGGCGACGACCCTCAGGACGATCACCACGTGGACGACGATGACGTCGTTCGTCAGGGGCTGGGCCTTCGGCGGGAATTTCGCCACCGGGCAATAGCTCGCCCTTGTATACCCAAACCTTGATACCAATAATTCCATAGGTCGTATGTGCTTCGGCGGCACCATAATCGATATTGGCACGCAAGGTATGCAGCGGCACACGGCCCTCGCGATACCATTCGGTACGTGCAATTTCAATACCGTTTAGGCGACCAGCACTCATGATTTTGATGCCCTGTGCACCCAAGCGCATTGCGTTTTGCATCGCGCGCTTCATAGCACGACGGAACATAATACGACGCTCGAGTTGCTGAGCAATAGAGTCAGCAATCAGTTGTGCATTGGTTTCCGGCTTGCGGATCTCTTCGATGTTTACATGAACAGGTACGCCCATGAGCTTTTGCAGCTCGACCTTGAGTTTTTCGATGTCCTCACCGCGTTTGCCGATCACTACCCCCGGGCGTGCCGAGTGAATGGTGATGCGGGCATTTTTGGAAGGACGCTCGATGACTACACGGCCAACAGAGGCGTTCTTTAATCTCTTCTTTAGGTATTCGCGCACGCGGATATCGTCGATCAGCATGGAGCTGTACTCATTATGGTCAGCATACCAGCGTGAACTCCAATTGCGGTTTACCGCGAGGCGGAACCCAATCGGGTTAACTTTTTGTCCCATTGTGACTCCCTTATGCGCCTACCTTGACCACAATGTGGCAGGTTTGCTTTTCAATTCGGGTACCGCGGCCTTTGGCGCGTGCGGCGAAACGTTTCAACGAAGTGGCTTTGTCAACATAAATCTCTTTGACGCGCAACTCGTCGATATCGGCACCATCGTTATGCTCGGCATTAGCAATTGCAGACTCTAATACTTTCTTGACAATGCCGGCGGCTTTTTTTGGAGAGAACGTAAGAATGTTTAATGCGTGCTCAACAGGCTCTCCGCGAATTTGGTCGGCGACCAAGCGGGCTTTCTGAGCAGAGATACGTACTCCACGAACTTTTGCTGTGGTTTCCATCGCTTATCTCCGTGACTTTTTATCTGCCACATGCCCCTTGAAAGTACGGGTTAAGGCAAATTCGCCAAGCTTGTGACCGACCATATTCTCGTTGATGTACACAGGAATATGCTGACGGCCATTGTGTACGGCAATGGTCAACCCGACAAACTCGGGTAGGATGGTTGAACTACGCGACCATGTTTTGATGGGTCGCTTGCTGTTGCCCGCGATGGCAGCTTCTACTTTATTAAGTAGAGACGCATCTACAAACGGGCCTTTCTTAATTGAACGTGCCATAGTGCTTGCCCTTTATTTGCGTTTGCGACGCGAGACAATCATTGAATTGGTGCGCTTATTGCGCCGGGTACGATACCCTTTGGCTGGTGTACCCCATGGGCTGACAGGCTCGCGTCCCTCGCCTGTGCGACCCTCACCACCACCGTGGGGGTGATCAATGGGGTTCATAGCTACACCACGTACGCCTGGACGGCGACCGCGCCAGCGTGTTGCACCGGCCTTACCAATTTGACGCAAGCTATGGTCTTCGTTGCTGACACTACCAATTGTCGCGCGACAATCAATATGAATGCGACGAACCTCACCAGAGCGCAAGCGCAATTGAGCATAAGCACCATCACGGGCCAACAATACAGCACTTGAACCGGCAGAGCGTGCGATTTGAGCGCCCTTGCCTGGCATCATTTCAATGCAGTGAATGGTCGCGCCAATAGGGATGTTACGGATTGGCAGCGCATTGCCGGGGCGAATGGGTGCGTCTTGGCCGGACATCACGGTGTCCCCAACCTGTAGACGACGCGGTGCAATAATATAACGACGCTCACCGTCTGCGTAGCACAGCAACGCAATATGTGCGCTACGGTTAGGATCGTATTCCAAACGCTCTACACGCGCGGGGATACCGTCCTTGGTGCGTCTAAAATCAATGTTTCTATAATGTTTTCTGTGCCCGCCGCCGCGATGACGTACGGTAATGCGGCCATGGTGGTTACGGCCCGAGCTGCGCTTTTTCTTGGCCAGCAAAGGACCATGAGGAGCCCCTCGGTGAAGCTCTTTGTGTACGACCTTGACCATGCCGCGACGACCAGCTGACGTGGGCTTTACTTTAAGCAGTGCCATTTTAATTTACCTCAGTAAAGTCGAATTCCTGGCCGTCTTTTAGGCGCACATAAGCTTTACGCCCGTGGCGGCGGCGTCCTTCAAAGCGACCAAAGCGCTTTGGCTTACCTTTTTGGTTGAGTACTTGTACGGACTCGACCTCTACATCAAAGAGCATTTCTACTGCCGCTTTGATCTCAGGCTTGGTAGCATCCAATGCCACGTGGAAAACGACCTGTTGATTGTTCTCTGCTACAATCGTTGCCTTTTCTGTCACGACTGGAGCCAGGATGACTTGATATAAGCGTTCTACGTTCATCCTAAAATCTCCTCGATTTGGGCGATGGCGGGCTTGGTGATTAACACTTTTTCGTAGTGAATCAGCGAAAGAGGATCGACATCGCGTGGTTCTACCACAGCAACATTTGCCAAGTTGCGTGTAGCGAGGTATACATTTTCGTCAAAATCATCGGTGACAATCAATACGGAATCGAGACCCATACCTTTGAGTTTTTGTGCGGCCAAGCGTGTCTTGGGCGCCTCAAGGTTAAAGGACTCGACCACAGCAATACGATCATCACGGGCCAACTGCGACAAAATTGAGCGCAGGCCAGCACGATACATTTTGCGGTTGATCTTATGGGTGTAATTGCGCTCGGGGCTGCTGGGGAAAACGCGACCACCACCACGCCATAGTGGGGAGGAAGCAGCACCAGCACGTGCACGACCTGTACCCTTTTGGCGCCATGGCTTGCGGCCACTATAGCGAACCTCACTGCGATTTTTTTGCTTGCTGCTCGCAGTGCGCGCGTTCGCCTGGTAAGCAACAACCAGCTGATGCACCAGAGCCTCGTTAAATTCGCGCCCAAAAACAACGTCGGATGCAGCGACTGTAGAAGCAGTTTGACCCTGATCATTCAGGAGCTTGAGTTCCATGGTTAGGCTCCTTTCTTGATAGCGGGACGCACCACAACATTGCTGTTCTTGTGACCGGGGACAGCCCCACGGACGAGCAGCAAGTTACGCTCGGCGTCAACACGCACAATATCTAAGTTTTGAATCGTACGGGTAACATCACCCATGTGACCAGCCATCTTTTTGCCCGGGAACACACGGCCGGGGTCTTGAGAATGACCAATAGAACCAGGTACACGATGGGAAAGTGAGTTACCGTGAGTGCGGCGCTGCCCGCGGAAATTGTGACGCTTGATGGTACCAGCAAAACCTTTACCGATGCTGGTGCCGGTGACGTCAACCTTTTGGCCAGCCTCAAAGAGGCTGTCAACTTTGATTTCCTGGCCCAACTCGTGGCTTTCGAGTGCAGCGGGATCTAAACGGAACTCTCTGAGGACGCTGCCTGCCTCGATACCGGCCTTGGCGAAGTGCCCGGCGGCAGGCTTATTGACACGGGAAGCACGGCGATTGCCAAATGCTACTTGAACGGCGGCATAACCGTCGACCTCTGGAGTCTTGATCTGGGCGATTCGATTGTTCGATACGTCGATGACGGTCACAGGTACGGCATCGCCGTCGTCTGTGAATATACGCGTCATGCCGACTTTACGCCCTACAAGACCTAGCCGCCATGCGGCAGATGCAGGTGTCGAGTTCGACATCTTTATTCTCCATTCCCAACTACGATTGGCTGGGGCTAATGTTTATTAATATGGCGCAAATACTACATGCGCCAAAACCTACTAAACCATAAATAGATTAAGAGACTAAATATAGCATAAACCGCAAAACCAAAGCAAACAAACCCGCCACAAAGCCCTATAAACAGCCCTTTTATACAACTTTTACACCTAAATGAGGCTTTTTAGCACCGTAATAGCATGATGACTGAAAAGAGCTGCCCCATACTAAACAGTTTCGCGGGCCACAATTGAAAAACCTATGTCGACAATGGGCTGGGTGATTTTTTCGCCTTGAGCACAGGCAATGAGCATCTTTGCTGCGTTTAAACCAATTTCCTCATCATTGATTTTTACCGTGCTCAGGGCCGGTACGGTGCTGCTGGCAAAATCCATATCACCATAACCCATCACCGCCAATTGGTTGGGCACATCAATCTGACGTGCTTGGGCCTCATAAAGTACGCCGGCGGCCACCTGGTCTGAGCTACAAACGACCGCATCCACTTCTTTTTGCTCGCGTACTATCTGCGCCAGGGTATCGCGGCCTGATCCCACCGTACTGGGGACTTGGACACTATAACGATAGAGGTTGGGCGTAGGCCCGCCGAATTCTCGGTGTAATTCCTCAACCCGTTGTTTAAAACCCGCGGCACGCTGGCGGCCCCGCACATCATGCCCAACCGCGAGTGCAAAATTGCGTTTGTCTTTGGCCCATAAATAATCCGCCACCGCTTTGCCCACGGCATAATGTGAAAAACCCACCATCATATCCACAGGGTCATCGCCTATTTCCCATACCTCTACGACGGGAATACCTGCTACTTGGAGCTTGCGTCGGGCTGCCTCGGATGTCACTCGCCCAGTGATGACCACCCCATCTGGGCGCCGTCCAATAATCACATCGAGCAAACTTTCTTGGTGGCTATTATCGTAACCAGTTTGGCCTAACATGACCTGATAACCTGCATCAGTCACATAATCCATAAACACCTGCACCGAACGCAAAAAAGGTGATCCCAAGATGGTTGGCAATAACATCACGATCAGACGGCTGCGATTAGATTTTAAATTGCCTGCCAACAAATTAGGTACATAGCCTAACTCATCGACCACCGCCTTGACGCGTGCCAATGTTTTTTTTGAGACCAGTTCTGGTTTATTAAGTGCTCTGGATACGGTGATAATCGATACACCAGCCTCTTTGGCCACATCATTCAGAGTGATATTTTGTGCGCTAGGTCCCGAGCGTGATTGTGTGGGGCGGCTTTGAGTCGTCATAAGTCACCAAGCGTTAGATTATGGGGAAAACTGAGGCACAAGCAATGATTAATGCGTTCTTTTCTTTTAATTATTTTTATTAAATTATAAACATAAATAAAAAAGACTGAGTCTGGTCACCCAAACTCAGTCTTTTCATCTACCTTGTGGATAGATTTTATGCAGTGTCAAAATTACTGCAGTGCGATCTCTACATCAACACCCGCAGGCAAGTCGAGTCGCATTAAAGCGTCTACCGTCTTGTCAGTAGGATCGACAATATCCATTAGACGTTGGTGCGTGCGAATCTCTAACTGATCGCGTGCTGATTTATCTACGTGCGGAGAACTGAGCACATCATAACGACGAATGCGCGTAGGCAAAGGCACGGGACCACGTACAACGGCGCCCGTTCTTTTCGCCGTATCCACAATTTCTGCTGCGGATTGGTCGATAAGCTTGTAATCAAAAGCCTTGAGGCGGATACGGATTTTCTGACTTTTCATGAATATTCCTAAAGAACGAAATTTGGCGGAAGGCGAACTAAAGAGCCTTCCGCCAACAGCCTAAACAGCTAATTATTTAATGATCTTGGAGACCACACCGGCGCCTACGGTACGACCGCCTTCGCGAATCGCAAAGCGCAGACCCTCTTCCATAGCAATAGGTGCAATCAACGAAACCGTCATTGCAACGTTATCAC